>ENA-UPXC01001569-UPXC01001569.1-human-gut-metagenome-genome-assembly--contig:-NODE-1569-length-31810-cov-27.791258_pt1 | contig 31810 bp, 23 predicted proteins | sample MGYA00250047_ERZ773371 | MGnify/ENA primary metagenome ERZ773371 (study PRJEB29103, sample SAMN06111975) | human gut metagenome | biome: human gut; feature: ankylosing spondylitis patient; material... | reverse complement strand
AGCATAGCTGGGCAACTACGTACGGATCGGATAAACGCTGAAAGCATCTAAGCGTGAAGCCGACCCAAAGATAAGATATCCCACTGATTGAATCAGGTAAGATCCCTTGTAGACTACGAGGTTGATAGGCACGATGTGTAAGTGGAGTGATCCATTCAGCAAGTGTGTACTAATAGATCGAGGGCTTGACCACAATTCGCTTGAATTCTCAAGTCAATGATAAAATGTCAGCAGTGATTATTCAGTTTTGAAGGCACGTCCTTCAAGAAATACTGGACAAAGTAAAACAGAAATGTTATACTGAACCAGTCATATTGGTCGGTGACGATGACGGTGAGGTTCCACCTGTTCCCATTCCGAACACAGAAGTTAAGCTCACTCGTGCCCAAGATAGTTCGCTGGAAACGGCGCGTGAAAATAGGTAGTCGCCGACTTACATGAAACCCCTGAGGAAGAAATTCCTTGGGGGTTTGTTGTTTTTGTGCGGCATTTTCTTTCACTAGCAAAGAAATTTCCAAAAGCTTCTATTTTTGCTTGATTTTTTTGTACGGTGTGCTATCATAAGGCTGGAAACGCTTTTGGGAGAAACGCGTTCCCATGCAAAAAACAGTTGACAGTTGACAAGGATGAGGAACGCGGCGCGTACAGTTATCAGGGTGAGGATCAGGGCGAAAAAAGCCGCACCTACGTCAATGAGGATAAAGCGGAAACTGGCGATGGTACGATCTACGTCCAAGACGGCAACGCGCCAACCACTGATAACTCCGACAATGGCACAGAGGTACCCACACCTACGGATAATGACACACAATCCACCGATGCTTCTGGCAACAACACAGAGAACAGCCCCACGTCTGAGACCACAACCACAAACACCATCACGGTCAAAGAAGATGTGAAAGATGCAACCATCGTGGTTGACGGCGTGAATGTAGATACCAGCGATACCAGTACCACGACTGACACCCCGGCTGAAGTGCCCGCAGATGCAGATACCAAAGAAGATAAAACCATCATCAAGGTGGGCGAGGGTGCAGATGTTGACCTGACAGTCAGGGATTCCAACCTGACCACTGGCGGCCATGGTATCGATATCGGTGTGAATCTGGAAGGCGAGGATGATAACAAAGGAGCTAACGTTGACCTGACGCTGGATAATACCCAAATTAACCTGACACAAAACGGTAAGGTGGGTATCAACGTACAGGACAATTCCGATGTGGACCTTACCCTGAAGGACAAGAATACCATTGATGGCTCCAAGGCAATTGAAAACGAGAAAGAGAGTATCCTTACAAGCAGCGTCAATGTAGAAGGTATCCGTGTGGGCGATGGCGGCGCAAGTGACGGTTCGGGCACCAGCGAGGGTGCAAATACCAAGCTGACCATCAGCGGCGGTGTAGAAAAGACCGAAACTGCGGAAACAGACACAGAAGAAACGGAAAGCCCCGCGGGCGGTTCGCTGACCATCAGTGATACCACAGGCGGTCTGGTAATGGCAGATGGCTCGGACGTGGAAATCACAGACGGGGCGAACGTGACTATTGAGGAAACAAAAACCTCTGGTTCTACGCAGGCTGGCCGTGGTGTGACCCAGCACGGTGATCTGACCCTCTCCGGCGGCTCTTCCCTAACGATAGACGGTGGGAAGGACAATAAAGTGCCGCATACCGGTATTGGCATTGCCAGCTGGGATGATATCACAGTCGAGGATGGCAGTACGCTGGATATCAGTGGTGCTGCGACCGGTATTTACGGACATCAAGGCTCGGATGCAAACCTGACTGTGGAGGATAGTACGCTGAATATCAGCGATGTTAAAAAAGCCATTGAGTACGAGGGTGCAGGTGTAGACAAGGAGGGAAAGGCACTCAAATCTGCCGGTGATATTACGTTTGAAAAGGCAAAGGTTAATATTGATGCTGGCAATATCGGTATTATGACCGGAAACAACGGTACTTCTTCCATTAAACTTGACGATACAGAAGCTAAAATAACCGTAGGCGCAGGAGGCACTGCAATTTATGGCCCGGAAAAAGGCGGTAAGGGCGATTTGAATATCGCTCACAGTAAGCTCGATATTGATGCCAGCGCATTTTGTGGTTATGGTATTAGGGCGGGATATAAGAATGTGAATATTCGAGATGGAAGCGTTGTGAATTCCAACTCGAGTGCAGCAGGCATCATCCTGACCGGTAGTGAAGGGAATGCGACTAAACTGAATGTTTCAAACAGTTTGTATAATTTGACGACCGCTTTTCATTATGGCGTATGGGCATGTGTAGCAGATGGTGCATACCAAGGAAAGCCGACTCATACGATTCTGGTCAACGATAATGGTGCAATGAACATCAGTGATACGGCCGGTTCACCATATGTTGCTTCTGCGGGTATTATGATGGACGATGGGGTCTCTTTGATTGCTGATAACGGCGTTATAACCACAAACGGTAAATATCAATATGGTGGTATCAATGCCTATGGTAATGATGTCGATATCCGTTTCAAGGACAATTCGCATGTAGATGTTGAATCGATTACGTATGACGCTGAGCATAAAAACCAGAACCTCATCGTGACCGGTGGCACGCTGACCTATGACTACAAGGCCGACAACACCCTGTGGCCGGAGAACGAGCAGGGCGACAAGCTGACCAATTTCCTGCTGACCAAGGATGATACCCACGCAAACTTCGATGCTCTTTCCTATAAAGGCCAGACCTATACCTACCTCTCTGATCTGAACAAGGAGACCGGGAAGCAGTATCTCTCCGTGTGGGTGCCCGCCGCCGCACTGAACTATATGCTGGATGTAGACGGTTCCCACGACCCGGAGATCATCGGCAAGGCACTGGAAGAGCTGAAGCAGGCCGGATACAATTTCGACACTGCCTACCAGACCGCTGAGAATGGCGATCAGGTCGTTATTCTGCGGGATATGGTGGTGAACGGTAAGAGCCTGAACTTCACCAAGACCACCGATGCAGAGGGCAACACCAAGCTCATCTGGGGCAACTACGAAAAACAGGCAGAGGGTGCTCCCAGCGCTTATGATATGGTCTATGGCACCGAGTACGAGTATGAGGGCAAGACCTATACCATCGTCTGGGGCTATGAGAGCCAGAACAACCCCAACACCACCGCAGCAGCGGGCGTGCTGGATGCCTTTGGCCCGGATTCCAACGTGAAGGTCACCGGCGACATCGACGGCACCGACTCCGCACAGTACACCGTGACCATTTACGGCGCTCTGCGGGAAGTGACCGACCCTGTGATCCCCACGAACCCGGAACCGGAAACGCCCGAGGGCTCCGATCCGACTCCTCCGGCTCCCACTACGCCGACTACCCCAGCAGTGCAGGATGCACGGCCCACCACTCCCGCCGTGGAGCAGGCAGTCGCTAAGACTACGCCCGCCCCGGAGACCCCTGTGAACCCGCCGGTACAGGATGCCCGCCCGGAGAGCGGCAAGCTGATCCAGACCGGTACCACCAACTGGATGGCAGATGTTCTGGTGCGTGCAGGCGGTGTCCTGCTGGCTGCCGGTTATCTGCTGGAGCGTAAGCGCAAGGGCATGTTCCATAAGGCACAGCACTGAACACGTTCTTGTAGATAACGTAAAAAGGTAAAATATTGAACTGGCTTGGGGCCGCTGCACAAATTTTTGTGGGGCGGCCCCACTTTTTGCAGAAAAATGCGCTCTCGTCCCGTATTAGGGGATGAAAGCGCTTTTGATTTTGCAAAAAGGGATGAGAACGAGAATGAAAACTTCACCGCACCGCCGGAAGCACCGGCGCAGAGCCTTCCGGCGGCTGTTCTGGCTGCTGGTGCTGGCGACCCTGCTTCTGCTGTTGTGGCCCCGGCGGGTCACGCTGGATGGGCTGAACAGTCCCCATGCCATTTTACTGCGGGCCGACAGCGGAGAGGTGCTGGCCGAAAAGGATGCCGACAGCACGATCTATCCGGCTTCCATGACCAAGATGATGACGGCGCTGCTGGCCATAGAAGCAAACCCGGACCTCGACACGCCCGTGACCCTGCCCGAGGAGATCTTTCCGGCTCTGCAGGCCCAGAATGCCTCGCTGGCGGGGTTTCAGGCCGGGGAAACGGCCACGGTGCGGGATCTGCTGTACGGGGCCATGCTGCCCTCGGGGGCCGAATGCTGCGAGACGCTGGCCCGGGAGGTGAGCGGCAGCGAGGAAGCCTTTGTGGCCCGGATGAACCAGAAAGCGGCAGAGCTGGGGATGACCGGCACACATTTCTGCAACCCCACGGGCCTGCACGACCCAGAGCATGTTTCCACCGTGCGGGACATGGCCCGGCTGACAGAAGCAGCCCTGCAGAACGAGACCTTCCGCAAGCTGTTTACCACGGAGCGGTATACCGTTCCGGCCACCAACTGCCACCCGCAGGGGTTCACGATGCACAGCACCCTGCTGAGCCAGCTGGACGGCACTGAGCTGCACCGTGGCCGGATCCTGGGCGGCAAGACCGGTTACACAGGGGAGGCAGGGCTCTGCCTTGCCAGTCTGGCTGAGGTGAAGGGCAGGGAATACATTCTGGTCACGGCCGGGGCAGGGGGAAACCACAGCACCGCGCCCTACCACATCGAGGATGCCGTAACGGTCTACCGCCGTGTGAGCCGGGGGTCCTGAACAGGGGAGCGGATGCGCTCCCTTTTTCTGTGCCCGGCTTTGTGGTACAATGGAACAAAACCATTCACAGAATAGGAGAACCATCATGCTCAAGGATTCACAGGTCGATCTCTGCGGCCGCACCGATTTTACCCGCACCGCGCCCCTGCTTGCCCGGGACGAGGCGTTTTCGTTTGCCTGCGCGGGCTGCGGCGGCTGCTGCCGGGGGCGGGAGGATATCGTGCTGTCGGGCTTTGACCTGTGGCGCATCGCGGCCCGCCTGCGCCTGCCGCCCCGCACCGTGGCCCGGGCGTTCTGCCGGGGAAGCATCGGGCGGGTCAGCCGCCTGCCGGTGCTGCGGCTGGCCCCGCTGAAGGAGGAGCGCGGCAACTGCCCCTTCCTCACCGGGAACCACTGCGCCATCCACGATGCCGAGCCGCTGGTCTGCGCCCTTTACCCGCTGGCGCAGGAGATCACGAAGGACGGGCAGGTATCCTACTTTTTGCAGCCCACCCAGTGCGGCGGGCAGGTCATTGCGGCAAGGGTGGGGGATTATCTGGCCCGTTACGATGTGCCCGCCCGGGAGGCCACCGATGTGCGCTGGGCGCAGGCGTGCATGGCGCTGGAAGATACCGTGGAGCGGCTGGACGCTCTGTTTGAGCCGGTGTTTGCCCGGCGGATGCAGGAAAAGCTGTGGCAGGCGCTGTATTACCGGTACGACTTTGCAAAAGAGTACCGCCCCCAGCTGGAAGAAAATCTGCTCTGGCTGGACGGTGAGCTGAAAAAGATCGAAGGAATGCAGATGCGGCACAAAACCATCGAAAAAAGTGATAGATAAAATTACTTTGATTGATAATTCGGGCTGTTCCCCGGTTGTTTTGGAGCGGAAAGTGTGATATACTTCACGAGTGTAAAGCGGTAGCGCGATGCGACAGGCCGCTTGAATACTGACTTTCATGCGGTGTCCTGTTGCCGCGAAAGTAGAATTGAGGGAGTAATATCATGCGTAAAATTTCTCGTCGTTCGTTCCTGTCTGCCGCCGCTGTCTGCGGCGCAGCTGCTGCCTTGACTGCCTGCGGCGGTTCCTCCAGCTCCACGGCTGCTTCTTCCACCGCTTCCTCTGCTGCGGCCTCTTCCGCAGCGGCTGACGGCCAGAAGTATACCGTTGGCATCTGCCAGCTGGTGGAGCACGCCGCTCTGGACGCTGCCACCCAGGGCTTTGAGGATGCTCTGACCGCACAGTTCGGCGAGAATGTCACCTTTGACTTCCAGAACGCCCAGAACGATTCCGCAACCTGCGCCACCATCGCCAACGGCTTTGTTTCCGCAGGCGTTGACCTGATCATGGCAAACGCTACCCCCGCCCTGCAGGCCGCACAGGCTGCCACCGACAGCATCCCCATTCTGGGCACCTCCGTCACCGAGTACGGCGTGGCTCTGGGCCTGACCGATTTCGATGGCACCGTGGGCGGCAATGTCTCCGGCACCTCCGATCTGGCTCCGCTGGATCAGCAGGCAGATATGATCACCGAGTGGCTGCCCGAGGCCACCAAGGTGGGCCTGCTCTACTGCTCTGCCGAGGCAAACAGCCAGTATCAGGTGGACGAGGTCCAGAAGTACCTTGAGGCCAAGGGCGTTACCGCCACCCAGTACGCTTTCTCTGATTCCAACGATCTGGCCTCTGTCTGCCAGAAGGCTGCCGACGAGAACGACGCAGTGTATGTCCCCACCGACAACACCTGCGCCGCCAACACCGGCATCATCGATGGCATCTGCCGCCCGGCCAAGAAGCCCGTGTTCGCCGGTGAGGAGGGCATCTGCTCCGGCTGCGGCGTGGCGACCCTGTCCATCAGCTACTATGATCTGGGCTACACCACCGGTGAGATGGCGGCCAAGATCCTGACCGGTGAGGCCGATATCTCCACCATGCCCGTTGAGTACACCAACGTGACCAAAAAGTACAACAAGACCATCTGCGATGATCTGGGCATGACCGTTCCCGAGGGTTATGAGGCCATTGAGGAATAACAGGCGCTCTGTCTGTTTCGCAGACAGCTCCCCTGACAGGGAAGCCGGGGCCACGCTGCGGTGACGGAGAGGCTTTACAATAAAATCAGCGGAGAAGAGCGAATTTTGGCTCTTCTCCGCTTTCCCGTATCAGAAAAAAGTGTAGTTACAGGAGGAAAACGTTTTGGATATTCTTGCAAGACTTGCCAACCTGCCCGGTGCCTTGCCCGGTGCCTGTGCGCAGGGCCTCATCTGGGGCATCATGGCCATTGGTGTGTACCTGACCTACCGCATCCTGGATGTGGCTGACCTGACCGTGGACGGTTCTTTTGGCACCGGCGGCGCGGTCTGCGTTATGTGCCTGCTCTCCGGCATGAACGTCTGGGCAGCGCTCTTCATCGCCCTGCTGGCCGGTCTGGCCACCGGCCTTGTCACCGGTCTGCTCCACACCTTTATGGGCATCCCGGCCATTCTGGCTGGTATTCTGACCCAGCTGGCCCTCTACTCCATCAACCTGAAGATCATGGGCAAGGCCAACCAGTCCATCAACGTGGATAAGTACGACCTGCTGATCTCCCTGCGCTGGGTCAAGGAGCTTGCCCTGCACAACCCCATCATCATGGTCATTCTGGTCAGCGCCGTGGTCATCGGCGTGCTGTACTGGTTCTTTGGCACCGAGCTGGGCTGCGGCATCCGCGCCACCGGTTCCAACCCCGCCATGAGCCGCGCCCAGGGCATCAACACCAGCTTCAACGTGGTGCTGGGTCTGGCGGTCTCCAACGGTCTGGTGGCCCTGTCCGGCGCATTGCTGAGCCAGTATCAGGGCTTTGCCGATGTCAGTATGGGCCGTGGTGCCATCGTCATCGGTCTGGCCGCTGTCATCATCGGCGAGGCCCTGTTCAGCCGCATTTTCCACAACTTTGCCCTCAAGCTGGTGTCCGTCTCGCTGGGTGCCATCATCTACTACATCGTCATCCAGCTGGTGCTGACCCTCGGCTTTGATGCAAACCTGCTCAAGCTGCTGAGCGCCTCCGTGGTGGCCGTGTTCCTGGCCGTGCCCTATTGGAAGAGCAAGTACTTCGCAAAGCCCGCGGCAAAGAAGGCACAGAAGGAGGATGCAAAAAATGCTTGAGATCCAGAATGTTTCCAAGACCTTCAACGCCGGTACCGTCAACGAGAAAACGGCCCTGAACGGTCTGAACCTGAAATTGAACGAAGGTGATTTTGTCACCGTCATCGGCGGCAACGGTGCGGGCAAATCCACCATGCTGAACGCTGTGGCCGGTGTGTGGCCTGTGGACAGCGGCAAGATCATCATTGACGGCACCGACGTGACCAAACTGGGGGAGCACCAGCGCGCCGCCTACATCGGCCGCGTGTTCCAGGACCCCATGACCGGCACCGCCGCCACCATGCAGATCGAGGAGAACCTTGCCCTGGCCGCCCGGCGCGGCAAGCGCCGCGGCCTGAGGATCGGCATCACCAAGGCCGAACGGGAGCGCTACCGTGAACTGCTCAAGAGCCTGGATCTGGGCCTGGAGGACCGCCTGACCGCCCGCGTGGGCCTGCTGTCCGGCGGTCAGCGTCAGGCACTGACCCTGCTTATGGCTACCATGAACAAGCCCAAGCTCCTGCTGCTGGATGAGCACACCGCCGCTCTGGACCCCAAGACGGCGCTCAAGGTGCTGACCCTCTCGGCCAAGATTGTGGAGGAGAACCACCTGACCACCATGATGATCACCCACAACATGAAGGATGCCATCAAGTACGGCAACCGCCTGATCATGATGCACGAGGGCCACATCATCTATGATGTCTCCGGGGAAGAGAAGAAGAACCTGCACGTCTCCGATCTGCTGGCCAAGTTCCAGATCGCGTCTGGCGGCGAGTTCGCCAACGACCGCATGATCCTTTCTTAAAAAAGATGAAGCGGCAATAAAGTAGTTGCTTCTTAAAACATAGAGAACCCCCCTGCCGGGAAATCACCGGCAGGGGGGTTCTCTATTAGAGTATTGGGTTTGCGGTGTTATTTGTTCTTCTCGTTACGGTACGAATTACTTTTTGAACGCCTGCACCTGATTCCATGCCTTGATAACCTCTGTGCGGCTTACAGGATCAGTTGCTTCATAGGTTTCGCCGTTGTTCTTCGCGGCCTTGAGCAGGTCGTTCTCCACGGCCCATGCAATGGCCTTGTCAGTCTCAGTGGCATTGGCGTTCAGCACGGCGGCGGGTTCAGGCTTTCCTGCATTGTTCCACACCAGTTCAGCCAGCTCACCTCGGTTTGTTGGAATAGCTGTACCGGTTGGCAGGGCGCAAATCAGATAGAACTCAGTACCCAACTGATAGGTCTGGTAGGCCAGCACCGCGGTACCCGCGGCGGCAGTACCAATGATGAGGGTAGTGCCCAGAATGTTGGGCTCTTCCTCAATGCTTGCATCCTTTGTCATGGCTTCGATAATAACATTTTCACCCGGCATGGTAAAGGTAATGGTTTCAGCCTTGGGTTCAACAGCGCTCAGCACGCTGGCAGGCTTAATTGTCCACTGGTCAAAAGTCTGAGCATCGGAAAGAATGCTCTTATCAAAGGTTACTTCCACTGTTGCACCTTTTTCAATGGTAATGTCACCATTGTCATTGATAGTAGCATCCTTGCCGTTTACTTTTGCAATACCGCCAAGAAGGGATAGAGTGTAGGTGACCTTTTCTTCTTTCTGGGGAACATTGTAACTCCACTTAATCTGATTGCCAGTGACTTGATTCGCGGGAGCGGTATTTTCGGTCTCTTTGACATCAACTTTGACGATATAATCGCCCGGTTCCGTAGGGAGCCCGCGGTCATTCAATTTCTCACCGGGAACTTCATTTCCCTTATCATCATAAAACTTCCTATTGATGATATCATCAGCATTGACTTGAGTATTGTTCGATGTCACTTCTCCGGTTACCGCGTCAAACTTGAGGTCAACATCCGGGTCGATCACATCTTTTTGTGTCCATTTTGCAGTCAAGGTTATATCATAGTCCGGCATGGAGAAACTATAATTGCCGTTCTCATCTGGGCCGTTCAAGGATGGGGCGGTTTTTCCATCAGGAACGGTAACTTCCCAATGATTAAAGTTATAGCCGGTTTTCTTTGTGGGTGTAGGAACAGAAACGGACGAACCATAGTCGTACGAGTTCGTTTTCTTGTTTTCGTCGTTCTTCAGTGTTACAGTATGGCTATGTGCGTTCCAATGGGCATACAAGATGATGTTGCTGCTGACGGCTTCTGTAAATGTATATTTTGTGCCGCCTTCTGCCTGTGTATACCAGCCATCAAAGTCATAACCTGTACGCTGTGGGGGTGTGGTGGGGACGCTTGCAGTCCCTAGCTTCTCGTTGCTGTAAACAGTCTGCTTGTCCATAGTGCCACTACCATTTATAGTGCCACCGTTCAAATCAAAGTTGATATCACACAGATACTGAACTTTGCTGGTTAGTGTATCATTGCCTGTTGTATTAACTGTGACTTTGTCCCAGTCTGTTTTATATCCATTATATTTTACATCACTTAGATTCGTACAATCTTTGAATGCGTTGACATTTATAGTTTTAATATTCTTTTCAAGGAGTACTCTCTTAAGATTGGTGCATCCATTAAATGCAAATGGGCAGATTTGATCCACACTTGCGGGTATTTCTACTTCTGTTAACCCTGTACAACGCTCAAAAGCGTTACTACTGATTTTGGAAATGCCATTTGTTAAGGTGACATGAGATAGCGCAGTATTTCCTGAAAAAGCCGTATCCATATTTGTGATGGTACTCGGAATCGTAATGCTTGTTAACTGAGAACAACCATAAAAAGCAGCTTGGCCGATTTTTGTAACACCTTCAGGAATTATAACCTTAGTTAGATTGGAACACTTAAAGAATGCCTGGAATCCAATTATCTCCACCGTGTTAGGCAATGTAACTTCCGTAAGCGTGTTACATGCATTAAAAGCCCACGTTGCAATTTTGGTTACAGTATAGTTCGTGCCATTGTCTGAAATTGAGCTCTCAATGGTAAGTTGTGTAGGCTTTTCTGATGTGCCGGAAACTGTAACCGATTTTCCATCGGCGTTAACTGTATATTTGAGGTTTCCTTTAGTAATCCTAGTTGCTGCTACTGCTCCCATGGGTAGGAATGTTAACGTTATGCTGAGTGCCACTAATAGACTGACAAACCGTTTTTTCATGGATTTCCTCGCTTTCATGGATGAGTGCCGCAGAAAAACGACATAGAATGTATGGCAAAAAAAGGCAATAATACCAATTTGAAGAATACCATGTGTGGAATTCTCTGTCAATGGAATTGTAGGAACTCACAAAAAAGTTTGGAGGAATGTACAAGAAAAGGCTTTTCCAGCATCGCGGGCAATAAAAAAGAACCCGTCCCCGGGGAAAATCCGGGAACGGGTTGAGAGCGGAAAGCTTACCGCTTGATATCGTAGTTCATGTTCATCAGGTTGCGGATGGAGCTGACATCGTCGGTGATGTTGGCATCGCCGTGGATGGTGTGCTTGATGGCGCTGCTTGCCACGGCAAAGTTGATCATGTCCATGGCGCGGTAGTTGTGGAGCATGGCGTAGATCAGGCCGCTGGCAAAGGCATCGCCGCCGCCCACGCGGTCCAGAATATTAAAGGTGTAGAGCTTGCTCTCAAAGGTGTGGCCGTCGTACCACATAAAGGCCTTGAGGCTGTTCTCGCTGCCGCTGTGGGCATAGCGCACATGGCGGGCAATGCATTTGAGGTTGGGGTAGCGGGCAATGAAGTGCTGGAAGATCTCGTCCTGCTGCTCATAGCTGGGCTGCAGGGGCACGCCGTCCTTCCAGTCGCCCTTGCTGTGATCGTTGTCGTCCTTCCACAGGTGGTAGGGCTCAATGCCCAGCAAAACGTCAACATAAGGCAGGCACTCGGTGCAGAAATCGCGGGCTTCCTCCCAGCTCCACAGGGTAGAGCGGAAGTTGCCGTCAAAGCTGACGGTCAGGCCCTTCTTTTTGGCCACCTTGAGCATATCGATGATGAGGCCGCGGCAGTTGGGGCCCAGTGCCGGGGTAATGCCGCTCAGGTGCAGCCAGTCGTAGCCGTCCAGCAGAGCGTCCAGATCGACCTGGGAGAAATCGTACTCGGTAATGGCACTGTGCTTGCGGTCGTAGATGACCTTGGAAGCGCGGATGCCGTAGCCGGTCTCCAGATAATAAGTACCCAGCCGGTTGGAGGGGGTCTCGTTGGGCTCGGTCAGGATCATGGGGGTGCAATGCACATCATTGGAGCGCAGCCAGCGCACCGCGCTCTTGCCCAGGCTGTTGTTGGGCACTACACTGAAGAAGGTGCTGTCCACACCCAGGTTGGCCAGGGCCAGTGCAATGTTGGCCTCGCTGCCGCCGTAGCTGGCTTCAAAGCTGGATGCCATACGGATCTTTTCGTAGTTCGGCGGAGTCAGACGGAGCATGATCTCGCCGCAGGTGATAAATTTCTGGCCGTTGGGCTCGCTGCCGAGGATGGGATTGTAGTGTTCCATAACGCTCCTCCTAAAAAGTCGTTTCTGGGATCCATTTCATGTGAGAACACATTGTTGTATCCATTATACCGCACAGCGCACCGGATAGCAAGCAAATGCTGTTTCGGCCGAGAGAAAAAGAAAAAGAAATTTTGGTTGTTTTGACGAAAGAACCCCTCAGTCACCTGCGGGATGACGGTGGGGTTCACACCCCCGTCAGGTCAAAGCTGGGCGTATACTCTTCCTTTGCACTGCTCTTCTGCTGCATATAGCCAGAGCTGAGGCCCAGATCCATGGCGTAGTTGACCACCCGGCGGTATTCGTAGGTGGTGATGCGCCGCCCGATGCCGTGGTCTGCCGCCTGATAGAAGGGGGTGTACTGGCTCATCACGCTGGGCAGGAAGCACCCGGGGTCGGCCTTGTTCCAAGCCGCCATCTGATCGAGCACGGCAAAGCTGTCGTCAACATGGCCGGGCAGGGCAAGGTGGCGCAGGATCACGCCCCGCTGCAGGATGCCCTCGCTGTCAAAAACAGGGTGCCCGGCCTGGGCCATCATGGCTTCAATGGCGGGCCTGGCCTGCGCAAAGTAGTCCGGCGCGGCGGAAAGCTCTGCCGAAAGGGCAGGGGAAACATATTTCAGGTCGGCCAGCCAGATGTCGATGAAGCCGCGCCAGGCGTGCACGCTCTCCACGGTCTCGTAGCCGCCGGTGTTGCAGACGATGGGCAGATGCAGCCCCTGCGCCCGGGCCAGGTCGAGGGCGGCGATGATCCAGGGCCGCCACTGCCCAGGCGTGACAAGGTTGATGTTGTGGGCTCCCTGCGCCTGCAGGTCCAGAAAGATCTCGGCCAGGCGCTCTACGGTGATCTCCCTGCCCAGCCCCTCGGCGCTGATGGGGTAGTTCTGGCAGAAGCAGCACTTGAGGGTGCAGCCGGAGAAGAACACCGTGCCGCTGCCCCGGGTACCGCTGATGCAGGGTTCCTCCCAGAAATGCAGGGCCGCGCGGGCCGCTTTCAGGGTGCGGCCCGCCCCGCAGAAGCCCGTCTGCCCGGCGGCCCGGTCGGCTTTGCACTGCCGGGGGCAGAGAGTGCAGGCTTCCGGCACGGCAACAGAAATGGTTTTGGGCATAATATCCAAGTCCTTTGCAAAAGATTTGACAGAATTACTCTTGTTTATTATACCATTTATGACATGGAATGTGGTATACTATGATAGAATATTATATATCATGCAAAAATACTACATATCGGACGGAGGATGTCATGCGCACCGAAAACGAGGAGATCCGGGATCATTTGAAATATCTCTCCCTGCTGGCACGGGATTACCCCTCGCAGGCAGCCGCCGCCAGTGAGATCATCAGCACCCAGGCCCTGCTCAAGCTGCCCAAGGGCACCGAACATTTTATGAGCGACCTGCACGGTGAAAACGAGGCTTTTGTCCACATCCTGAACTCGGCTTCGGGTGTTATCCGGGAAAAGGTGGATATCGTGCTGGGGGACAGTGTGCCGGAACAGACCCGTGCAGAGCTGGCAACGCTCATCTATTACCCCAACGAGAAGCTGCCCCGGCTCAAAGCCGAGTGCACGGATGAGGAAGCGCTTGACCACTGGTACACAGAGACCCTGCTTCAGCTCATTGATATCTGCCGGTTGGTGTCCTCCAAGCACACCCGGCAGCATGTGCGCTCCTGCCTGCCGTCCAGCTGCGGGTATATTCTGGATGAGCTGCTCCATGCCCACTTTGAGGACCACGACAAGGACCTTTATTATGGGCAGATCGTGGGCAGCATCATCGAAAATGGCCGTGCCGACCGGTTCATTGTCCGGCTGTGTGAGCTCATCAAGCGGCTGGCTGTGGACAAGCTGCACATCGTGGGGGACCTGTTTGACCGCGGCCCCCGGCCTGATATCATTCTGGACCAGCTCATGCGCCATCACCATGTGGATATCCAGTGGGGCAACCATGACGTGGTCTGGATGGGTGCCGCCGCCGGAAGTCCCATCTGCGTCTGCACTGTGCTCAAAACGACACTGGCCTACCACAACCATGCCATGCTTGAGGACTGCTACGGCATCAACCTGCGGCATCTGCAGCGGATGGCCGAGCAGTTCTACGGAAATGACGACCTGACCCTCTGGATGCCCCACACCGACGCGGCGCGCGGCCCTTACACCGAAGGCATGCTCCACCGCTGTGCCGTGATGCACAAGGCCGCGACCATTCTGATGCTCAAGATGGAGTGCAAGGTCATCGACCGCAACCCGGATTTCAAGATGCAGGGTCGGGATTTCCTGCGGCACATCGATTGGGAAAAGGGGACAGTGACCCTGAACGGGCAGGCATACCCCCTGCGGGACACCAGCTTCCCCACTGTGGACCCGGCAGATCCCGCCGCCCTGAATGATGATGAGCGTCTGGTGCTCTGCAAGCTGGTGGAATCCTTCCGGCAGAGTGAGCGCTTGCAGCATCATGTGGAATTTTTGTATGCCAAGGGCAGCGTTTACCACATCGAGAACGGCAACCTGCTCTACCACGGCGTGGTGCCCATGACCAAAAACGGCAGCTTTGCCGTGGAGCGGTTCGAGGGACACAACTACTCGGGCCGCGGCTTGATGGACTACTGTGACGAGCGGGCACGCCGCGGTTACTTTGCCCCCGAGGGCAGCGCTGCCCGGCGGAGCGGTCAGGACTTTTTGTGGTATCTGTGGTGCGGCAAGCTGTCGCCGTTGTTCGGCCGCAGCGCCATGACCACCTTTGAGCGGCTGTATATTGCCGACCCCGCCACCCACGAGGAAGTCAAGGACCCCTATTATACATGGTACAATGAAGAGGCCGCCTGCCGCCGTATCCTGGCGGAATTCGGCCTGCCCGGCACCAGCCACATCGTCAACGGCCATGTGCCGGTGCGGGAGAAGAGCGGCGAGAGCCCCATCAAGGGCGGGGGCCGTCTGGTCGTTATTGACGGCGGGTTCTGCCGCGCCTACCATGAAAAGACCGGCATTGCAGGGTACACACTGGTGTACTCCAGCCGCACCATGTCCCTGCGGACCCATCAGCCCTTTGTCAGTGCCGAAAAGGCCGTGAACGAAAACATCGACATCGTGTCGCAGAAGAACATTCTGGAAACGGAGAACCACCGCATTCTGGTGGAAGAAACGGACGAGGGCGAGATCCTGCGGGAGCGGGTGCATGACCTGAAACAGCTGGTCAAGGCCTATCAGCTGGGCTGGATCAAGGAGACCTGCAGCGAGGATTGCGTCTGGTAAGGGGCGCTGATTGTAAAATTTTTGAAATAAGAAACAAAAATATCGAATATTTCCGCAGATTCTGGGCAAAACAGAAAATAATCGGGCAGGGGAAAAGGGGGCTTTGCTTTTTGCCCGAAGTTGTGTATAATAAGATAGTTGTATCGTGAGGGTGTGTACCCAGCGGTGCGCGGAGAGATCAAGTAAGAACCCTGAGTGGCCCTGCCGCTGGCGGGCCTGCGACAAGGAGATTATAAAATTGGAAAAGTTTGTTATTACGGGCGGCAAGCCCCTGCATGGCGAAGTCACCATTTCCGGTGCAAAAAATGCGGCTGTGGGCATTCTGCCTGCCACCATTCTGGCGGCAGATGTCTGTGTGATCGAAAATCTGCCGGACATCAGTGATGTGGCAGTCAGTCTGAAGATCCTGAGCACCCTGGGTGCCGGCATCAAGATGCTGAACCGCAATACCTACGAGATCGACACCACCCACCTGAACTGCACCAACGTCCCGGACGATCTGTCCCGCCAGATGCGTGCCAGCTACTACTTCCTGGGTGCACTGCTCTCCCGCTTTGGCAAGGCACAGGTGGCCATGCCCGGCGGCTGCAATCTGGGCCCCCGCCCCATCGACCAGCACCTCAAGGTGTTCAGCGCGCTGGGTGCAGAGGACAGCGTGGACTATGGCATGATCACCGTGCGTGCCAAGGAACTGAATGGTGCCCATATCTTCTTTGATAAGGTCAGCGTGGGCGCTACCATGAACGGTATGCTCTCCGCTGTGATGGCACAGGGCCAGACCATTCTGGAAAACTGCGCCAAGGAGCCCCATGTCGTTGATCTGGCAAACTTCCTGAATATGTGCGGCGCGGATGTGCGCGGTGCCGGCACCGATGTGATCAAGGTGCGCGGCGTGGAAAAGATGCACGGCTGCACTTACAGCATCATCCCTGACCAGATCGAGGCGGGCAGCTACATGGTTGCCGCTGCTGCCACCGGCGGCGACGTTCTGATCAAAAATGTCACCCCCAAGCATCTGGAACCCATCACGGCAAAGCTCCGCCGTGCCGGTGTGGATGTGGAGGAATTCGATGATTCCGTCCGCGTCTCCCGCAAGGGCGATATCCTGCCGCTGAAGATCAACACCATGCCTCACCCGGGCTTCCCCACCGATATGCAGCCCCTGATGGGTGTGCTGCTCAGCGTAGCAAAGGGCACCTCCACCATCACCGAGAGCGTGTGGGATAACCGCTTCCGCTATGTGGACGAGCTGCGCAAGATGGGTGCAGTGGTGCAGGTGGACGGTCAGGTGGCCGTGTTTGAGGGTGTGGACAAGCTGAACCCCGCCCCCCTGCGCGCTTCTGACCTGCGTGCCGGTGCGGCCATGGTCGTTGCTGCCCTGATGGCAGACGGCACCAGCGAGATCGAGGAGATCGGCCACATTGAGCGCGGCTACGAGAACATCGTGGAAAAGCTGCGCGGCCTGGGCGCTGAGATCAGCAAGGTGGATCGGATGCCTGCCGCACTGGAATCGGCAATGTGATCATTCAGAACCTCTCAGTCTGTTTTGCAGAAGTTTTCCTGACAGGGAGCTTTTGTGAAGCAATGACGGAGAGGTTCGTTTCTTGAGGTTTGAAATGTCTGAATTCATCTCGTTATACTCTGGTTCCTCCGGCAACTGCAGCGTGGTGCGCACGGGGGAAAAGTACATCATCATCGATATGGGAAAGGGCGTGCGCACCACCTCGGCGGCACTCAAGGAGCTGGGCCTGAACATCAGCGATTGTGCGGGCATTCTGGTCACCCATGAGCACTCTGACCACGTCAAGGGGCTGGCCACCTTCCTCAAAAAGAATCCGCTGCCGGTATACGGCGCAGACGATACGCTGGATTTTCTGGATGCAAACGGCATCGTGCCCGCCAGCTGTGCGCTGCGCACCCTGTCCGGCGGGGAAGAGGATGTGGGAGATTTCGGCGTGACGATGTTCCCCACCAGCCACGACGTGCCCTGCGTGGGCTACCGCATCCACACCCCGGACAACAAGACCATGACCATTGCCACCGACCTGGGAGTCTTGACCCCGCCGGTGCATCAGGCCCTGAGCGGCTGTGACCTGGTGGCGCTGGAAAGCAACTACGACCTCCACATGCTCCGCAGCGGGCGGTATCCTTACTACCTGCGCTCCCGCATCGAGTCCAACCGGGGCCACCTTTCCAACGATGAGTGTTCGGCAAAGCTGCTGGAGCTGATCCAGGAGGGATGCAAGAAGTTTGCCCTCTGCCATCTCTCGCAGGAGAATAACACCCCGGCGCTTGCTTTGCAGACCATGTTCAACACCCTGGGTGCGGCAGGTGTCGTGCCGGAAAAGGACTGCATCGTGCAGGCCCAGCGCCGCAATGAGATCAGCCCCACGCTTACATTTTAAGAAAAAATGGCCTTCTCCATCATTGCTTTGCAAAGCATGACGGAGAGGGCCGTTTTTTGTTATTATGCCAGATCCGGCAGGATATCGGGCCAGAGGGCCTGCTCCTGCCGCAGGTCGGTGAAAACGCAGTCCAGATAGATCTTGTTCACAGCCGAGATGATGGTGCTGCGCAGGAGCTTGCGTGCATCATCCACATCCGGCTCCAGCTCGGAGAAGCTCTTGGTCAGGCCGAACACATAGGGCAGGTAATTCTCCAGCTCATCGCAAAAGGTATCATACGCCTGCGCGGAGGTATAATGCGCCCGCTGCATCTTGAACAGACTGTCGATGTTTTCCATGGACAGGACATTTTTAGAAACTACGATGTAGATCAGGCAGGCCAGCTGATCCCGGGTATACTTCTTTTTGATGGGGTGGCTGATGATCCCTTTCTTAACGTAGTTGCTCACCATGGAAGCGGTGAGCTCCACCCCCTGAAATGTGCGGAAACACCCGTTGACAAACTGTACACTCTGATCCAGATAAAGCCCTACGGTGGGGAGTTCTGCATACCGGGGCAGGGCAAACCCTGCGGCGCAGGCCGCAACGCGGCGGTTTGATTCTAATTTCATGCGGACAGTATACCATGTTTTGGAAATGCGGTCAACAGGAAATTGAAAACCTTTGAAATAATTCAAGAAAACAGTTGACAGGGTTTTGAAAAGCTGATATAGTGATTCAGACAACAGGAAAAGCTGCGGCATCCTCTGCCGCCGGAATGGAGATAAATGCTTATGAACACCAAGATCGTTGTGGATTCCTCCGCCAGTCTGTACACCTTGCAGGGCGTGGATTTTGAATGCGTTCCCCTGAAGATCATCACCGACGATGCCGAATATCTGGACAACGGCACGATGGATGCCGTGGGCATGGCCCAGACCCTGCGTACCTATAAGGGCAAGACCTCGACCTCCTGCCCAAACGTCAGCGACTGGCTGGCCGCCTACGAGGGAGCCGACGAGGTGTATGCCATCACCATCACAGGCACTCTGTCCGGCAGCTACAATGCCGCCCAGCTGGCCGCCGAGGAATACCAGCAGGAGAACCCCGGCAAGCGGGTGTTTGTGCTGGACAGCCTTTCCACCGGCCCGGAGCAGCGCCTGCTGGCCGAGCATCTGCGGGATCTGCTGGCTGAGGGCAAGGAGTTTGACGAGGTCTGTGAAGAGATGCTCCGCTACCACAAGCACACCCATCTGCTCTTTTCGCTGGAATCGCTGGCCAATCTGGCCCGCAATGGCCGCGTGAAGCCTGCCGTTGCTGCTGTGGCGCGGATGCTGGGCATCCGGGTCATCGGACAGGCAAGTGAGGCCGGGGAGCTGGATGTTCTCTGCAAGACCCGTGGTGAGCATGGTGCGCTGGAACGCATCGTGCTGGAACTCAAGGAGCACGGCTACACCAACGGCAGGCTCCATATCTCTCACTGCGGCAATCCCGCCGCCGCCGAGCGCCTGAAGCACATGGTACAGGCTGTGTTTGATGGAGCAAAGGTGGACATCAGCGAATGCGGCGGTCTGTGCAGCTATTATGCAGAGCTGGGCGGTCTGCTGGTTGGTTATGAGGACGCGGAGGCATAAGCGGACAACCCTCGGGAAAAATTCTGCCCACGATCGAATAGGCGCTCATAGCGGGGAAAGCCGTTGTGGGCGCTTTTTTGTTTGCAAAATCTTCCGCTCTGCGCTATACTAACAGCATCAAAAATCGCCGTGGGCGGCAGGGGAGGGATACCACATGTTCAGATTGCCCATCGTCAAGTTTTTCAACCGCATCTTCAACCGTGTCACGATCACAGTGGTGCTGGTGGCTTTACAGGTGCTCTGGCTGCTCTGGGCGTTCTGGTCGTTCACGGCGGGGCGGGTCTGGCTGAACGGTGCCCTGAAGGCGCTGAGCATCATGATCGTGCTGTATCTGGTGCGCAAGGATGAAAACAGTGCTTATAAGATCGGCTGGATCGTTCTGATCGGTCTTCTGCCCCTGCTGGGCGGCGCGCTTTATCTGGCTTTTGGCAACAAGGCCCCCGCCAAGTATCTGCGGGAGCGGATGCAGAAGGTGGAACAGGCCCATCAGACCGAGCTTGCCCAGTCCGAGGGCCAGACCGATGCGCTGGATATCTCCAGCCGGAACCTGAGCCGCTACGTGGCAAAGTTCGGGCCGTATCCGGCCTGGAGGGATACCGCTGCTCACTACTTTTCCTGTGGGGAGGAGATGTATCCCCAGCTGCTGGCAGATCTGGAAAAGGCAGAGAAGTTCATTTTTCTGGAATTCTTTATTCTCCGTTCCGGCAAAATGTGGGACGGCGTGGAGCAGATCCTCTGCCGCAAGGCCGCCCAGGGCGTGGATGTGCGGCTGATCTACGATGATTTTGGCAGCCTGCTGGGCCTGCCCAGTGATTTTGTCATCCGCATGGAGAAGGCGCATATCCGCTGTATCCCTTTCAACCCGGTGGTGCCGCTGGTCTCGCTGGTGATGAACCACCGCGACCACCGCAAGATCGTGGTGGTTGACGGCAATGTGGCCTACACCGGCGGCGTGAATCTGGCGGATGAGTATATCAATGCCGAGCAGCGCTTTGGCTACTGGAAGGATGCGGCCATCCGGCTGGAGGGTGCCGCTGTCTGGAACTTTACCGTGATGTTCCTCAATGCATGGAACGCCTTCCGCCCGCAGGAGACCGATTACACCGCCTTTGCGCCCACCCGCCTGCCCGCAGTGCAGGATGGCGTGGTGCAGCCCTACGCGGACAGCCCGCTGGATGAGGAACCGCTGGCCGAGACGGTCTATCTGGACATCCTCTCTCAGGCCCAGAGATATGTTTATATCTATACACCCTACCTGGCCGTGGGCGAAGAGATGCTGGATGCTCTGAAAAATGCGGCCAAGCGCGGGGTGGACGTGCGACTCATCCTGCCCGGGATCCCGGATAAGAAGCTGGTGTTCCGGCTCAGCCGTTCCTACTATCTGCCCCTGCTCAGGGCGGGCGTGCGCATTTATGAATTCACGCCCGGTTTCCTCCACGCCAAGTGCTATGTCAGCGATGACCGCGTCGCCGTGGTGGGCAGCATCAATATGGATTACCGGAGCCTGTTTCTCCATTTTGAGTGCGGAACACTGCTCTTCCATAACAGCCAGATCGCCGCACTGCGGAAGGATGTGGAGCGCACCCTGCCGCAGTGCCGGGAGATCCAGCGCTCCGACTGCCGCACCAATCTGCCGGGCACAGCACTGGACAGCGTGCTGCGGCTGCTGAGCCCGTTGATGTAAGCGGCTGCGCGCAGCACTCGGGGAGCTTTTCCACGCAAGTGAAACGGGCCATTCCATCGCCCGCCCTATTGCCTGCGGCAACAGGGTCCCACCCCAGCGGACACTTGCTTTGGAAAACTCCCGTCGGCTGCGTAATCTTACGCTCTTCTGGACATACTATGGGGCAAAGGCCCAACGGGCCGTGTGGAAAGGGAGCGTATCTATGAATCAGAACCATCGGGCTTTTTGGAGCTGTGCCATGGCGGCGGCGCTGCTGCTGACCGCCTGCGGCAAAACGAACGCCGGGTCGGGCAGCTCCGGCAGCATGAGCGGAAGCAGCGGCACATCCTCCGCACAGACCCAGACAGCGGCATGGAAAACCGGTCTGGGTGTGGTGACAGAGGCCACCGATCAGGACAGGGCAGGGAAAATTGAACTGGCAGCGGCCGCTGTCCTGCTGGATGGCGAGGGCAAACTGGAGAGTGTTCTGCTGGACGATCTGGAAGTGTCTGTTTCGGCGGACAGCACCGGCCATGTGACCCTGCTCACCGACTGGCGCACCAAGCGTCAGAAGGGGGACGATTACCCGCTGGCCGAGGTCTCTTCCCTGAAAAAGGGATGGGCGGAACAGGCAGATGCATTTGCCAGTTACCTGATCGGCATGACCCCGGAACAGGTCTCCATGCTCAAAGTGGATAAGGATGGCAAGCCCACGGATGCCGACCTGCTGAGCGGTTGCACCATTGCAGTGGACCGTTACCGGGATGCCGTGACCCGGGCCTGCGCCAATGCCAGGGCACTGGGTGCCGCCAAGGGCGACAGGGCCGCGCTGGGCATCGAAGCGGTGAACGGGACTTCGGACATCACCGCCACCGATGACAAGGATGTGAATGCGCAGGTGGATGTGAGCATCGTGGCACTGACCACCGATACAGACCGCCGCGTGACCAGCGCCATTGCGGATATGGCTGAGCCGGCCCTGACGGTGGTGTCGGACGGCAGTGTGACAGCCCCGGACCTCGTCAAGACCAAGCTGGAGCTGGGCGAGGACTATGGGATGCGCGGCGCATCGGCGCTGGGTAAGGAGTGGTATGAGCACAGCGAGGGCTTCTGTGATGCCCTCAAGGGCAAGACCCGCACCGAGATCGCCGGGCTTTCCGGCGGCGATGCCGACCTGAAGGCTCTGTGTACCATTGACATCACCGATCTGCAAAAGGCGGCGCTGGATGCCCTGAGCTGAGGAGGAAACCCTTTTCGGTCTCGCAATCGCGCACCGGCTCTCCCGGATAGGGGGGCGGTGGCATTCCGCTGCGTTTTCAGAGAAAACCTCTCGCCGCGTCTGGCAGCTGCCGACGCGGCGTTTTTGTTTTGTCAAAATGACCGCTTTGCCGTGGTAAAGCGGTAAAGATTTGAGCAAACTGCGAAAAATCAGTTTTCCCCCTTGCCAAACGGCAGAAAACGCGCTATTCTATAACCACAGTTTATCGATTTAGCATGGTAAAGCAATAAAACAAGGCTGCTTGCCACTGAGGGAGGAACCGTATATGAAACGTCTTGTATCCGCATTCCTGGCCGGTGCCATGGCACTGAGCCTTGCCGCCTGCGGCGGTGCCGCTTCCACTTCCACTGCCGCATCTGCTTCGGCCTCTGCTTCCGGCAGTGCTGCCGCATCCCAGGCTGCAGGCAGCGACCTGGATTACATCAAGGGCAAGGGGAAGCTGGTTATCGGCTACACCGTTTACGAGCCCATGAACTACACCGATGCCGATGGCAACTTCACCGGTTTTGATACCGAGCTGGCCACTGCTGTCTGCGAAAAGCTGGGCGTGGAGCCGGAGTTTGTGGAGATCAACTGGGATACCAAGGTCGTGGAGCTGGATGCCAAGAGCATCGACTGCATCTGGAACGGTATGACCCTGACCGATGACATCATGCAGAACACCGCTACCACCAAGGCTTATGCCAAGAACGCACAGGTGGTCGTAGTGAAAGATGGCACCGACTATACTTCTACCGCTGATCTGGTGGATAAGACCGTGGTCGCCGAGGCTGGTTCCGCCGGTGAGGCCGCCATTGAGGGGGACGAGAACCTGGCACAGGCTGATTACGTCTCCAAGAGCGTTCAGACCGACTGCCTGATGGAAGTTGCCGCAGGCACTGCCGATGCCGCTGTACTTGACCTGACCCTGGCCAACGCCATGATCGGTGAGGGCACGGATTATGCCGACCTGAAGATCGTGGACGAGCTGAACGCTGAGGAGTACGGCGTGGCATTCCGCAAGGGCAGTGATGCTGCCGCCGCTGTGGACGAGGCCTTTGATGCACTGAAGGCCGATGGTACCATGCAGGCACTGGCCGATAAGTACGATCTGGCACTGGCTGACTGAATTTGTTGAAAAACTCCTTCCGTCATCGCTTTGCGGTGCAACCTCCCTCGGTGAGGGAGGCTTTTTGTTGCCGATGCGTGAAAGGCTCCCAAGCAGGGGGAACTTTTACCGGAGATGATGGAAGGAAATATGGATTCTGAATAAAAAAGGTGTGTTTTTGTGTCTGTGATTCTTATGCGCCTGTCCGGTGCGTTCCTGCTCAATTGTGAGCTCTTTGCCCTGACACTGCTGTTTGCACTGCCGCTGGGGCTGGTGGTCTCGTTTGGCTCCATGAGCCGCTGCAAGCCGCTGGCCGGGCTGGTCAAGACCTTTGTCTGGATCATCCGCGGCACCCCGCTGATGCTGCAGATCATCGTGATCTATCTGGGCCCCGGCCTGCTGGGCATGAACAACCCCTGGCCCTCCGGCTCCGGCGGACGGATGGTGGCGGCGGTGGTGGCCTTTGCCATCAACTATGCCTGCTATTTTTCTGAGATCTACCGCGGCGGCATTGAAGCGGTGCCCAAGGGGCAGACCGAAGCCGGGCAGGTGCTTGGCATGACCAAAACGCAGATCTTTTTCAAAGTGACTCTGCTTCAGGTCGTCAAGCGCATCCTGCCCCCCATGGGCAATGAGATCATCACGCTGGTCAAGGATACCTCGCTGGCAAACACCATTGCCAATAAGGAGATCATTATGATGGCCAAGGAGTACAGCGCAAAGGGCCTGATCTGGCCGCTGTTCTCCACCGCGCTCTTCTTCCTGGTGTTTGTGGGCGCGCTGACCATCCTGTTCAACTGGGCTGAAAAAAAGCTCGATTATTTCCGCTGCTAAGGAGGCAGATAGATTATGGCGTTGCTCGAAGCTTCCGGTATCGGGAAAAATTTTGGCGAGACCCATGTGTTGAAGGACATCTCCCTGGATCTGGAGAAGGGGGAAGCGCTGGCAATCATCGGCTCGTCCGGTTCCGGCAAAACAACTCTGCTGCGCTGCCTGAACTTTCTGGAACGGCCTGACACGGGTGTGATCAAGGTGAACGGCGAGACCATGTGGGATGCCGCCGACCCTGCCACCCAGAAGGAAAGTGAGATCCGCAAAAAGCGGCTCCATTTTGGTCTGGTGTTCCAGAACTTCAACCTGTTCCCGCAGTACACGGCCTTACAGAACGTGATGCTGGCAGGAGAACTGCTGGCAAAGGAACGCCCGGAGTATCAGGCGAATAAAAAGGCCATCCACGCGGAGCTGGAACAGCAGGCAAGAGAGCTGCTGGCGCAGATGGGCCTTTCGGAGCGGGCCGGCCACTACCCGCATCAGCTCTCCGGCGGCCAGCAGCAGCGTGTAGCCATTGCCCGCGCGCTGGCGCTTCACCCGGATATCCTCTGCTTTGATGAGCCCACCAGCGCCCTCGACCCGGAGCTGACTGGCGAGGTGCTGAAGGTCCTGCGCGATCTTGCTGACCGCAAGACCACGATGATCATTGTCACCCATGAGATGCACTTTGCCCGCGATGTGGCCGACCGCATCCTGTTCATGGATGGCGGCGTGGTCGTGGAGGAGGGCCCTGCCAAACAGCTCATCGACCACCCCCGGGAAGAGCGTACCAGACAGTTCCTCGCACACTATTCAGAATGACCCGCCGCTGAGCGTTCCGGATGAGGACACCCCGCCTTCGGGCAATGCCGGAACGGGGTTCTGGAGCATTCTGTTCCAGCTGCTGAAGCATCTGGCCGGGAAGCACTGAAAAATTTGAAAAAACCTCTTGAAAATTCATCGCAACCTGATATAATACCCACATGAACAAAAACGTCCTGCCCATTGCGCGGCAGGGCGTTTTTGTCGGAAAAAATTCGTGTGATAAGGTCTGTGATGCTTTCCCAAGGAGGAACGTGCGTATGACGAAAGATATGACGCAGGGCAGCCCGCTCAAGCTGATCCTTGCCTTTGCGGTGCCGCTGATGCTGGGCAGCCTGTTCCAGCAGTTCTATAATCTGGCGGATACCATCATCGTGGGCCGCTTTGTGGGCGTGGAAGCCCTGGCGGCGGTCGGCAGTGTGGGCGGTCTGAACTATCTGGTGCTGGGCTTTGTCAATGGCATTGCCTGCGGCTTCTCCATCCCTATCTCGTGGACATTCGGTGCGAAAGACTATGTGGAGATGCGCCGCTACACCGCCAATGCCGTCTGGCTGAGTGTCTTTTTTGCCGCAGTGCTCACCGTGGTCACGGTGGCCATGACCCGTTCCATTCTGGTCTGGACCAATACCCCGGACAACATCATTGATCTGGCGGACATCTACATCCGCACCATCTTTATCGGCATCCCGTTTACGCTGCTGTATAACATGACCAGCGCCCTGATGCGCGCTCTGGGTGACAGCAAGCGGCCTCTGTATTTCCTGCTGATGGCAAGCTTTCTGAACATCGGGCTGGACCTGCTTTGCATCATCACCTTCAAGATGGGCGTGTTCGGTGCGGCGTTCGCCACCGTGTTCAGTCAGGCAGTGGCCGGTCTGGGCAGCCTGTGGTACATCCTCAAGCATTATAATGAGCTGCGCTGGAACAAAGAAGAAAGCCGCCTGAGCAGACAGCACTGTGTCAAGCTGTGCGGCATGGGCATCCCCATGGGTTTGCAGTGCAGCATCACGGCCATCGGTTCCGTTGTGCTGCAGGGTGCGGTCAATGGCCTTGGCAGCGACATCGTGGCAGCGCAGACTGCAGGCGGCAAGGCGGCACAGTTCCTGTCCGTCCCGCTGGAGAGCATTGGCACGGCCATGACCACCTACGCCAGCCAGAACATGGGTGCCAACGACCTGAACCGTGTGAACAAGGGCGTGAACACTGCCCTGGGCATCGGCTGTGTGTACAGTGTGGCATCCTTCCTGATCCTGCGCGTGCTGGATAAGGCATTGATCGGCCTGTTCCTTGAAAGCAGCCAGACCGAGATCATGGCCAACGCCCAGAGCTTCATCTTCTGGAACAGCGTGTTCTATATCCCGCTGGCGGTCCTTATCATTTACCGCTACACCATTCAGGGTCTGGGTTATTCCAGCCTGGCCATGTTTGCCGGTGTGGCAGAGATGATCGCCCGTGCTCTGGTGGGTTTCCTGTTCGTGCCGCTGTGGGGCTATTTTGCTGCCTGTATCGCAAACCCGGTGGCATGGTTCTTTGCCTGCTTCTTCCTGATCCCTGCATATATCGTTGTGTTCCGGAAGCTGAAACGGGAAAAAGCAAGACCGCACGCAAACTTGTAAAAATTGAGCCGCTCTTTTGCGAAACCGCAGAAGGGCGGCTCTTTTGTTGCCTAGTAGGGGAGGCCTTGGCAAAGAGGAAAAGCCTCACGCGACGCCAAAGCTGAGAGGCTGTATAGAGCAGGGCCTGCCCGATTCCTTTACAAATAACACCAAAACGATTATACTATAAATAATTATGTCACAAGGGGGTGAGGAGCATGGAGCTGGAACAGATTGAGGGAACGGTGGAGGACATTATCTACGAGAACCCGGACAACGGCTACACGGTGTTTGAAATTTCCGGCGGCGGCACGGTCACCGTGGTGTGCGGGATCGTGGGCGAGCTCCATGCGGGCGAGAGCGTGGTCTGCCGCGGTAAATATGAGAACCACGCCACCTATGGCCGCCAGTTCCACGCCCAGGAATGCGAGACCGATATGCCGAAGGATCTGGAGGCAGTGTATGCCTTCCTTGCCAGCGGTTCTCTGCCTTACATCGGGGCACGCACGGCCAATAAGATCATCGATAAATTCGGCGCGGCGGCGCTGGAAGTGATCGCCAACGATCCCGCCCAGCTCACCCTGATCCCCGGCATCTCGGCAGACAAGGCCGACCGCATCCAGCAGGAGTTCAAGCGGATGTTCGGAATGCGGGAGCTGATCGCCTATCTGGCCCAGTTCGAGATCAGCCCCCGCCGCGCCATGGAGGTGTTCCGCGTCTTTGGCCCCGGTGCCATGCAGGCCATCTCCCAGAACCCTTATCTGCTCTGTGGGGAACCCCTGCAGCTGGATTTCCGCCATGCCGACAGCATTGCACAGTATTACCACATGGAAGGGGACTGCACCCAGCGGCTGGAAGCGGCGCTTCTCCGTACCCTGCGCCATAACGCGGGCAACGGCCACACCTGCCTGCCCCGTGCGCAGCTGCTGGACACGGCATCCCACTTCATCCAGCAGCCGCCCGAAAAGCTGGCCCGTGCGTTGGACCACTGCATTGAGACCGGGCAGCTTGGCGTAAAGATGCTGGAGGCGGTGCCGTATATCTATCTGCCTGACCTGCTGGAAGCAGAACAGGCCATTGCCGACCGGCTGGCCCTGCTGGCGAAGCGGGAAAAGCAGAAGGTGCGGGACCTTGATAAAAACATTCAGGTGCTGGAGCTGACCCAGGGCTTTGCCTATGCGCCCCTGCAGCGGGAAGCCATCCGCAAGGCCATGACCGAAAACTGCCTTGTGCTGACCGGCGGCCCCGGCACCGGCAAGACCACCACAGTCAATGCCATCCTGCAGCTGCTGGAGCATCAGGCAGACCGGGTGGCACTTTGTGCTCCCACGGGCCGTGCGGCCAAACGGCTGAGTGAACTGACCGGCCGCAAGGCCTCTACCATCCACCGCCTGCTGGAGGTGGATTACTCCGGCGGCGTGGTCAGCTTCATCCACAACGACAAGAACCTGCTCAAATGCGATGTGGTCATTCTGGATGAGATGAGTATGGTGGATGTGAAGCTGTTTCAGGCGCTCATTGCAGCCCTGCGGTACAGCTGCCGCATTATCATGGTGGGTGATGCCGACCAGCTGCCCAGCGTGGGGCCCGGCAACATTCTGGGGGAGGTCATCCGCTCCGGACTGGTGCCCACCGTCTGCCTGAACGAGATCTTCCGGCAGGCCAGACGCAGCCTCATTGTAGAGAACGCCCACCACATCATCAGCAGTGAGCCGCTGCAGAAGGGCGGCAAGACAGACGATTTCTTCTTTCTGGAATCGGACGGCGATGCGGCACAGAAACTGGTGTGCGATCTTGTCACCACCCGTCTGCCCCGGAGCTATGGCTTTGACCCAGTCAGGGACATTCAGGTGCTCTGCCCCACCAAGCTGGGACCCACCGGCACCCAGGCGCTGAATGTGGAATTGCAGAACCTGCTCAACCCGGAGCAGAAGGGCAAACCCCAGCTCCAGAGCGCCTCCCGGGTGTTCCGGGTGGGCGATAAGGTGATGCAGGTGCGGAACAACTACGAGATCATCTGGAACCGCATTGGCGGGGAGCAGGGCGTGGGAGCCTATAATGGTGATATCGGCATTGTGGAATCCATCAACATGCGCGACCGCTCCATGGTGGTGCGGATGGATGACCGCCGCCTGCTCTACCCGGCGGAAAACCTGAACGAGCTGGAGATCGCCTACGCCATCACGGTGCACAAGAGCCAGGGCAGCGAGTTCCCGGCGGTGGTGCTGCCGGTGGCGCAGGTGCCGCCAAGGCTCTGCTACCGCAACCTCTTCTACACCGGCGTGACCCGCGCCCGCAAATTGTGCATCGTGGCCGGGCGGCGGGATGTGGTGAACCGGATGATGTCCAATGTCCGGCAGAACCTGCGGTACAGCGGCCTGTGCGAATTGCTGAAAGAGAATCTGCCGCCGGAACAGATGGCGGCAGAGTGAAGGACGGCATCCCACAGGGAGGACGGCGAGGTTTGGTCTATACTTTTTTACTGGCTTATGCTACAATATAAATTGATTTGATTTCCCGCCCGAACGGGCATTTACGATAGAAAAACAGGGGAGCAGAGAAAGGAACGTTTCATTATGGCACAGAATGACATCGGCATCGATCTGGGCACAACGACCATTATCATTGCACAGGCAGGGCAGGGGGTCGTGCTCAACCAGCCCAGCGTGGTGGCAATGGATACCCGCAAGAACTCCGTGCTGGAGGTGGGCGACAAGGCCCTGGCCATGGTAGGCCGCACCCCCAACTATATTTCCGCCATTTTCCCGCTGAAGGACGGTGTCATCAGCGACCACACCATGACCCGGGAGCTGATCTGCCGGTTTGTGAATCAGGTGTACAGCTCCCACATGGTCAAGCCCCGGGTGGCTGTCTGCGTGCCCGCTGCCATCACCGGCATTGAGAGTGATGCCGTGGTGGAGGCCGTGATGGCCGCCGGTGCCCGTCAGGTCTACCTGATCGATGAGCCCATTGCCGCTGCACTGGGTTCCGGCATCGACATCACCCAGCCCGATGGCCGGATGATCATTGATATCGGCGGCGGCACCACCGATATCGCTGTCCTGTCTCTGGGCGGCAAGGTCAAGGCCACCAGTGTCCGTGTGGCGGGCAACCACTATGATGACGAGATCCTGAAACATGTCCGCAACAAGTTCAGCATTGCCATCGGTCAGCGTACCGCAGAGCAGCTGAAAAAGAATGTCGCCTGCTGCCCCCAGAAGGCTGATTTTGACGAGACGATGGAGGTCAAGGGCCGCAGCCTGCTGACCGGCCTGCCCATCAAGGTGAATGTTTCCACCAGCGACCTCTACGAGCCTGTGATGATGCTGAGTGAGCAGATCGGCACTGCCGCCCATCAGGTGCTGGAAAAGACCCCGCCCGAGCTGGCAGGCGATATCTTCCGCAATGGTGTGGTGCTGACCGGCGGCGGCGCACAGCTGCACGGCCTGCCCGAATACCTGAGCCAGGAGCTCAAGGTGGATGTGACCGTCTCGCCCGATCCCGTGAACTGCGTGGCGTTGGGCACCGCCATGAGCCTGGGCCTGAACGATAAGCTGGAGACCGGCTTCCTGGATGCGACCCCCCGCATGGGCCGCCGTTAAATGGGGTGCCGGCCCGGCTCGTTAAGAAATTGGAAAAGTTGCAACAAAATTTTGTTCATACTTGTTGAATCAGGTCGGGAAATATTGTATAATATTTTCAAATCGCTTTTTGCGCGCCGGGGCCTGCTCCGGAGTGCGGAGTAAATTATTATTAGGAGGAAGACCATGAATCTGGGTTCTGATGTGGTTATCACCATTACCGGTATCGTGCTGGTGTTTGCCATCCTCGTCCTGCTGATGCTCATCATCATGCTGGAAGGCAAGATCTTCGACGGTATGGCCGCCAAGAAGAAGGCAGCCAAGGAGCCTGCTGCTCCCAAGGCTGCCGCAAAGCCCGCTGCCCCCGTACAGCAGGCTGCTCCTGCCCCTGTGGTGGAGGAAGGCATCCCCGGCGATGTGGTTGCCGCAATTATGGCTGCCATCCATGCCATGGGCAATGGCAAGTACACCCTGAAGGCCGTGCGCCGTGCTGCAAATGGCTGGAGCAAGGCTGGTGTCAACGACACCACCGCACCTTTTTAACACAGGAGGAAAAACATGACACAGTTTATCGATACTCTGGTCGGTATTTTCCAGAGTTCCGGCTTTGCACGGTTCGGTGAGCCGGGCGGCTACCTCTACGCGATCATGATCTGCGTGGGCTGCTTCCTGCTGTACCTGGCCATCGTGAAGGAATTTGAGCCCCTGATCCTGCTGCCCATGGCATTCGGCATGATCCTTGCCAACCTGCCCGGCAGCGGCATCATCCACATGCAGTACTTCGTTGGTGATGGTCTCGAGCACCCGATGTGGATCGAGATCCTGAACAACGGTGGTCTGGCCGATATGCTTTACATGGGTGTTAAGCTGGGCATTTACCCCCCGCTGATCTTCCTGGGCATCGGCACCATGACCGACTTTGCCCCCCTGATCTCCAACCCCAAGAGCCTGCTGCTGGGCGCTGCCGCTCAGTTCGGTATCTTTGGCACTTACATGGGCGCTCGTCTGCTGGCTGCTACCGGCATTGTGGATTTCACCCAGAAGCAGTCCGCTGCAATCTCCATCATCGGCGGTGCAGACGGCCCTACTGCCATCTTTGTTACCTCCCGTCTGGCACCTGAGCTGCTGGGCAGCATCGCTGTTGCGGCGTACAGCTACATGGCTCTGGTGCCCGTGATCCAGCCGCCCATTATGAAGGCGCTCACCACCAAGAAAGAGCGCACAGTCGTGATGAAGCAGCTGCGCACCGTGTCCAAGACCGAGAGGATCATCTTCCCCATCATGGTCACCATCATTGTTTCTCTGATCGTTCCCGATGCTGCCGTTCTGGTCGGTATGCTGATGCTGGGCAACCTGATGAAAGAGTCCGGTGTTGTGGATCGTATCCAGAAGACTGCCGGCAATGAACTGATGAACATCATCACCATTTTCCTGGCTCTGTCTGTTGGCTGCACCACCTCTGCAAACACCTTCCTGAACAGCCGCACCCTGTTCATCATCGTGCTGGGCCTCATCGCATTCTC
>ENA-UPXC01001563-UPXC01001563.1-human-gut-metagenome-genome-assembly--contig:-NODE-1563-length-31877-cov-5.120881_pt1 | contig 31877 bp, 28 predicted proteins | sample MGYA00250047_ERZ773371 | MGnify/ENA primary metagenome ERZ773371 (study PRJEB29103, sample SAMN06111975) | human gut metagenome | biome: human gut; feature: ankylosing spondylitis patient; material... | reverse complement strand
AACATCTAAAGAGATAATTAGAAATCTATTAAATTATTTAAATAAAAATAAAAAACTGGAGAGCAAAAATATGAAAACAGTGACCATTTACACCGATGGGGCCTGCTCCGGCAACCCCGGCCCCGGCGGCTGGGGCGCGATTTTGATGTATGGCCCCCACAAAAAGGAGATGTCCGGGGGTGAGCCCCAGACCACCAACAACCGCATGGAGCTTACCGGGGTAATCTCCGCCCTGCGGGCTCTGAAAGAGCCCTGCGTGGTGGAGCTGTACTCCGACTCCAAATACGTCATCGACGCCCTCGAGAAGGGCTGGGCCAAGGGCTGGCGCGCCCGGGGCTGGGTGAAGGGAGATAAAAAACCCGCCCTCAACCCCGATCTGTGGCAGCAGCTGCTGGAGCTGTGCGAGTATCATACCGTCAACCTCCACTGGGTCAAGGGCCACGCCTCCAACCCGTATAACAACCGCTGTGATGAATTGGCAGTAGCCCAGAGCCAGAAGTACAAATAATGGGGCTCCAAAAGCAAACCGATTTCAAGCATAAAAAATCCCTGGCACGTGGAATCACGTGCCAGGGATTTTTTTATATCACACAGATTACTTCTTGGAAATGGTCTCCTTGACCTTGGCCACGATGGCAGCGGCATCCAGGCCATACTTAGCCTGCAGCTGCTTGTAGGGGCCACACTCGCCGTGCATGTCGTTGACGCCCACAAAGCCCATGGGAACCTGAGCGCCGGCCTTGCACAGGGCCTCGGACACCGCACCGCCCAGACCGCCGATGATGCTGTGCTCCTCGGCGGAGATGATGGCGCCGGTCTCCTTGGCGCAGCGGACAACGAGCTCCTCGTCCAGAGGCTTGATGCAGAACATATCCACCACGCGCAGGCTGATGCCCTCCTTGGCCAGCTCCTCAGCGGCGGCCATGGCATTGCCCACCATCAGACCGCAGGCAATCACGGTGGCGTCGGTGCCGTCCCGGACGATGCGGCCCTTGCCCTCCTCGAAGGTTTCACCCTCGGCATACACGTCGGGGAACACATCGCGGGAGAGGCGGATGTACATGGGAGAGGGATCCTCAATGGCGTTCTTGACTACCCACTCGGTCTGAGCGGCGTCACAGGGGACAAACACCTTGAAGTTGGGCAGGGTGCGCATGACGGCGATGTCCTCCAGAGCGTGGTGGCTGGGGCCATCGAAGGCGTCGGACATGCCGCCGTAGGCGCCGGCCATCTTGATGTTCACCTTGGAGTAGGAGCCCAGAGCCCGGGCGGGCAGCAGGCCGATGGTGGTCAGGAACACCGCGAAGGTGTTCACGAAGGGAATCTTGCCCACAGAGGCCATGCCGGCAGCGGCGGCGGTCATATTGGCCTCGGCGATGCCCATGTTGAAGAAGCGGTCGGGGCAGGCCTTGCCGAAGATGGCGGACTTGGTGGAGCCGCTCACGTCAGCGTCCAGAACCACAACGTCGGGGTTATCCTTGCCGTATTTGACCAGAGCTTCGCCGTAAACTTCACGAATTGCCTTTGCCATTATTTCGCACCTCCCAGCTCAATCATGGCTTTCTCATAGTTCTCGTCGTTGATGGGTGCACCGTGCCAGGTGTTCTTGCCCTCCATGAAGGACACGCCCTTACCCTTGATGGTGTGGGCCAGCACGATGGTGGGCAGGCCCTTGATGGTCTTGGCCTGCTCGAAGGCGTCATACAGGGCGTCCACATCGTGGCCGTCGCACTCGATGCAGTGCCAGCCGAAGGCCTCGAACTTGGCGCGGATATCGCCCATGGGCATGATCTGGTCGGCGGTGCCGTCCAGCTGCACCCCGTTCCAGTCCAGAACAGCGCACAGGTTGTCCACCTTATACTTCACGGCGGCCATCAGGGCCTCCCAGACGGTGCCCTCGTTGATCTCGCCGTCGCCCAGGATGGCGTACACGCGGGCGGGAGAGTTGTTCAGCTTCAGAGCCATGGACATACCCAGAGCGGCAGACAGGCCGATGCCCAGAGGGCCGGTAGCGGCGTCTACGCCGGGAGTCTCCAGGGGGCAGGGATGGCCCTGGAGGCGGGTCTCAAAGCAGCGCAGGGTGGCCATCTCTTCCACGGGGAAGAAGCCCTTCTCCGCCAGGACCCGGTAGAGCATGGGGGCGGCGTGGCCCTTACACAGGACCAAGCGGTCCCGGTCGGCCATCTGGGGGTCCTTGGGATCCACGTTCATCTCTTCAAAGTACAGGGTGGTGAGGATCTCACACACGGACAGAGAGCCGCCGGGATGGCCGGTCTGTCTGGCGTGAAGGGTCTCGATGAGATCGCGCCGGAACTGAGCGCACAGCCCTTCCAGCCGTGCCTTTTCTTCTGCGGGCAGTTTCATGGTATTCCTCCGTTTCACTAATATAGATGGGTGGTATGGTACAAGATCCGGGAATTTCCCAGATCAGGGATTACTTTTGGCTGATGGCGCGCATGGTATCGTCCAGATGCTCCAGCATGGTCTGCCGGGCGGAGGACATGTCTCTGGTCTGGATGGCCAGCAGGATCTGGCGGTGGAACTGAACGCCCCGCTTGCCCAGCAGACTTACGTTGTCCTCGAACATGCGGGTGTAGGTGTCCCGCATCACCTCAAAGACCTGTATGATAACCTGATTGCCGGTGGACTGGGCGATGAGACGGTGAAACGCCATGTCCTGCTGGGCAGCCAAGGTATCGCTCTCGGCGTTTTCCATGGCGACGATGCTCTCCTCCATGGCGCGGACATGCTCGCTGGTGGCGCGGATGGCGGCCAGAGCGGCACTCTCACTCTCCATGATCTTGCGGAACTCAAAGACGCTCAACCGGTCCACATTGGAGGGCTGAAGCAGGTTGCCCAACTGATTGAGAGCGCCCTGTTCGGAAGGCTGGCATACAAAGGTTCCCTTGCCCTGGTGACTGGACACCAGGCCCAGGCCGGACAGGCGGCCGATGGCAGAGCGCACGGAGATGCGGCTGGCGGAGAGCTGGGCGGACAGCTCCGATTCGGAGGGGAGCTTGTCTCCCGGTTTCCAGATGCCGGATGCGATTCCGTCATTCAAATAGCGGAACACTTCCTGCGTTACGCTGCTTGGTCTTCCCTGGGGCATTGCTCTCACCTCGAAATACTAAGATGTAATACAAGTTGAAGTGCTTCGTCTGATTACACCGTCAGTATAGGACGGTTATCGGGAGCTGTCAAGGGGAGAACCTGGGAAAACAGGGGGGAAAACGGGGGGCAGATAAAAAAGAAAACACAAGTTGTAATACAAGTTAAAAGAAGAGAAGTTTAAAGAAACTGGAGCACTTACCGGGAAACCTTGGAATTATTTCAACAAAAAAGGCCGGATTTTAAAAAAATCCAGCCTTTGTGATACCAATTATTCTAAGATGTCTGCTTTTTATCCCCATCCCGTAAGACAGGCTGACCGAAGGGGAAAAACCGTTTTAACAATTAAAATCTTAGTGAAATTCAACGATTTTACAAGAATTCTACAATTCTGACCCGATTCTTCCCCTTGACGTTTGGACAGAATGGTGATAAGATAAGCGCGAATAAAACGATGTTTTATTTATTAAAATGTTATGACGAATATCCAAACACCTCAGAGATCTTTTTGGCCGCCTCAGACAGCCGCCCGCGGATGCGCTGCAGCTTCTCATCGGTCATCCGGCTGGCCGGCCCGGTGACGCTCATCCCTGCGATCACCTTTCCGGTGTGGTCGTAGATGGGACAGGCCAGACACCGCACCCCCACCTCGCACTCCTCGTTGTCATAGGCCAGGCCCTCCCTGCGGATGCGCTCCAGCTCCAGCACCAGCCCCTCCCGGGTGGTAATGGTGTTTTGGGTGTATCGGGGCAGCCCCTTGCGGCGGATCATTTCATCCAGCTGTTCCGGGGTATAGTTCAAAAGCAGAAGCTTTCCGTTGCCGGTACAGTGCATGGGGCTGGTGTTGCCCACCCGCTGAAGGCTCATCAGCGTCTGCTCCGGACCGGAGGCCACATCCACATAGACCATGGTCATATCCCGTTCCACCGAGACACACAGTACCTCTTCAAACTGTTCCGACAGCCGCTGGAGATAGGGATGGGTAATGGACTGCAGCTGGGTGTGGCTGCTGACCTGGTTGGCCAGGCGGCAGATCTTGTAAGTCAGGTAGTAACGCTGGGTGTCCGCCTCCTGCTCCACGTAGCCGCAGTTTTGCAGCGTGGTGAGAAAGCGCAGGGCGGTGCTGGCGTTGATGGACAGCGTCCGGCTCAGATCCCGCAGCCGCACCGGCTCGGAGGACTGGGCCAGCAGCTCCAAAATAGCCAGGGCCTTCTCCGTGGACTGATTGGACAGGGGTTGCTTCTTCTCCCCAGGTTGCAGACTCATACCGGGTCTCCTCCTCCTTACATGTAGCACCAGTGTACCATAAAACCCGGAAAAGCGCCAGAGGTGTATCACAAGTAAACATCATCAGCAACGATGTTTTATAAGAAATCGATCATATTTTAAGGAGGTTTTTCCCATGAAAGATTCCATCCATAAGTATTTCCAAGTAGGCACCATCCAGTGGATGAGCTTCCCCAAGCGTGATCCCATGGATTCCCTGATGGCCATTGCCCGGGATGACTTCTTTGATGCCATTGAGCTCAAGGGCTACGGCAGCGCCGAAGCTAATCAGGCCGCCAAGGCCATTCTGGACCAGAGCCACCTGAAGGTGTGCTACGGCGCTCAGCCCCGTCTGCTGGGTCCCAAGCTCAACCCCAACGCCATCGATGAGGACGAGCGCAAGAAGGCCGAGGCCACTCTGCTGGAGGCCGTGGACGAGGCCGAGTATCTGGGCGCTAAGGGCATCGCTTTCCTGGCCGGCAAGTGGGAGGAGGCCACCAAGGATCAGGCCTATGCCCAGCTGCTGAAGACCACCCGCAACGTGTGCGACTACGCTGCCACCAAGGGCATGAACGTGGAGCTGGAGGTCTTTGACTTCGATATGGACAAGGCCGCCCTCATCGGTCCCGCCCCCTACGCCGCCAAGTTCGCCGCCGACATGCGTACCACCCACTCCAACTTCGGCCTGCTGGTGGACCTGAGCCACTTCCCCACCACCTATGAGACCAGCCAGTTCGTCATCCGCACCCTGCGTCCCTACATCACCCACCTGCACATCGGCAACGCCGTGGTGAAGGAGGGCTGCGACGGCTACGGCGATCTGCATCCCCGCTTTGGCTATCCCAACAGCGCCAATGACACCGCTGAGCTGCTGGACTTCTTCCGCGTGCTGAAGCAGGAGGGCTTCTTCAACGCCGAGAACCCCTATGTCCTGTCCATGGAAGTCACCCTGCGTCCCGGCGAGGACGAGGACATCGTCCTGGCCAACACCAAGCGGGTCATCAACCGCGCCTGGGCTCTGCTGGAGGACTAAGCGCGCCCGCGCCTGTAACCACCGGCGCTTGTTCCCATATCCTCAATCTATTCCCATTTTGAGTTGAAGAAAGGAAGCATATTGCCATGAAAATCGTAGTTCTGGATGGCTATACCGAGAACCCCGGCGACCTGAGCTGGGACGAGCTGGGCAAGCTGGGCGAGCTGACCGTGTATGACCGCACCTCCTATGTGGAGGCCCCCATCATCGCTGAGCGCATCGGCGACGCCGAGGTGGTCATCACCAACAAGACCCCCATCACCAAGGAGACCATCGACAAGTGCCCCAACATGAAGCTGATCGCCTTCCTGGCCACCGGCTACAACGTGGCTGACTACAACTACGCCAAGGAGAAGGGGGTGCTGGTGTGCAACGTGCCCACCTACGGCACCGCCTGCGTGGGTCAGTACGCCATCGCTCTGCTGCTGGAGGTGTGCCACCACATCGGCCACCACGCCCAGACCGTGAAGGAGGGCAAGTGGGCCAATCACATCGACTGGTGCTACTGGGATTACCCCCTCATCGAGCTGGACGGCAAGACCGCCGGTGTCATCGGCTTTGGCCGCATCGGCCAGACCACCGGCCGTATCGCCAAGGCCATGGGCATGAAGGTGCTGGCTTACGACCTGTATCCCAACGACTCCGGCAAGGCCATTGCCGAGTATGTGGACCTGGACACCCTGCTGGCCCAGTCCGACGTGGTGTTCCTGCACTGCAACCTGACCGCCGACAATGAGAAGATGATCAACAAGGCCAACATCGCCAAGATGAAGGACGGCGCCATCCTGATCAACAACTCCCGCGGCCAGCTCATCGACGAGCAGGACGTGACCGACGCCCTGAAGTCCGGCAAGCTGGGCGCCGCCGGCCTGGACGTGGTGTACACCGAGCCCATCAAGGCGGACAACCCCCTGCTCACCGCCCCCAACTGCATTATCACTCCCCATATGTCCTGGGGCGCCAAGGAGGCCCGCCAGCGCATCATGGATATCACCGTGGACAATGTGAAGGCTTACCTGGACGGCAGCCCCATCAATGTAGTAAATAAGTAATCGCTTTCCTTCCCATAACCTACGCAGCGCACCCCCTGAGGTAACTCAGGGGGTGCGCTGTGTCTTAGAATAGGGTGAGAGTAGATACGCAGTGGTGGGGCAGAGCGGAGATTAAAAACCGTCCCTTACCCACGGGACAAAAGGGACGGTTTTTGACTTTTGTGTGCACAAAACGATGGACCACCCGGCGACAGGGAGAGAGACTTTTTTAGGGCGCCTCTTTCCGGGCCTGGAGGAGCTTGGCAGCGCCCTTTCCGGTCATGTGCTCGATGGTGATTTCTACACAGGACAGGCGGTCCATTTTTTGGTCTAGCTGGGCGGAAAGCCCCTCCTGGAACTGGGGAGCATATTTCAGCGCCAGGGCCTCCATGACCCGGCGGCACTCCTCTTGCTGGGTCAGAATCCGAGCCCGGCCAAAGAGAATTACGCTGAGAAAATAGGTGGTATATTGCTGCGGCACGATCAGGTCTTGACTGATGACACAGAAGGAGACCTTGTCGTTTTTTGAGATGGCATCCAGTTTGTGGCCGGTGGTGGCGCAGTGGAGATAGATCTTGTTATCCTGATAGAGGTAGCTGACAGGGACGCCGTAGGGATAGCCGTCGTCGCCGAAGACCGACAGGACCCCGCAGGTGCAGCGGCGCAGGATGGACCGGCATTCATCGGCGGACAGCTCCTGGGCAGACCGTCTCATTTCACGAAACATACAGACACCCTTTCAAAATCAACAGGAGATAAGGTTTGGCTCAGCGGAAGTTTTCTCTGGCATATCGCAGAAGCTCCTCCCGGAAATCGGGGTGTGCGATAGAGGCCATAGCGGCAGCCCGCTCACCCAGGGAGAGACCGGAGAGATGTGCCACACCGTATTCGGTGGCTACACACTCGATCATGGTGCGGGGGACGGAGACCGTGCTGCCGGCGGGAATGGTAGGGACGATATTGGACTTCAGACTGCCCTGCTTGTCCACTCTGGAGGAGTTGAGGCAGATGTAACCCCGGCCGCCTTTGGAGCGGAACGCGCCCTCCAGGAAATCCATCTGGCCGCCGATTCCCGACAGCTGCCGGGTCCCGGCGGACTCGGCGTTCTCCTGGCCCATGAGGTCCAGCTGGACGCCGCCGTTGATGCTGATGAAGTTGCTGAGTTTTCCCATGCGCTCGGGGGAGTGGACGTAATCCACATCGGCGGGACGGAACAGGTCGGGCTCATTTTCCAGCCAGTCGTACAGCTCCTGGGAGCCCATGGCCAGGTTCCAGGTGGAGTAGCCGGTATCCACCTCTTTGCGGGCGTTGGTCAGCTTGCCCGCCTTGTGAATGGCCAGGAAGGCGTCGCTGATGGTGCCGGTCCAGCAGCCCAGGTTGGTGAGATCGGACTCAGCCAGCATTTTGGCCACTGTGAAGGGGACGCCGCCCACGCCAAGGCCCAGCACGGCGCCGTCCGGAATCTCAGCGACCACGTTGCGGGCGATTTGGATGTCAACGGCAGTGGGCTCCTTGTAGGTGCGCAGGGGCAGCGGCTCATGTACGCCTTCCACGATATAGGTGGCTTCAGACAGATGGACGCGGTGGGACCCGTCCACACCGTGCAGTCTGGGCAGATGCTCATTGATCTCAAAGATCACCGTGCGCGCATGCTCAAAAATCGTGCGCCAGGCGTAGTTGGAGATGCCCAGGCCGCAGTAGCCCTCAGAATCAGGCCGGGAGACAGGAACAAAGGCCACGTCCACCCGGATGTGGTTCCGGTACAGCTCAGGCAGGGCACGCAGCATCATGGGCAGAAAGCGGACCAGCCCGCGGCTTTGAAGCTTGCGCTCATAGTCGCCGATGTGCCAGCTGTAATAGGTGAAGGCGGACTGCTCGGGATCGCACTCCACCACCTCGATGCGGGGACGGATCACCAGGCCGCCGCGGATCTTGACATCCGTCAGCTCTTCTTTTCTGGCGGCAAGGGCCCGGTCCATCAACTCCGGGAACCCTGCGCCAAAGCCGTAGTCGACCCAGTCGCCGGAGCGCACAGCCTTGGCGGCCACCTCGGGAGTGACAAATTTATTCATATAATTGTACATGGTTTACTCCTCACCTCCGTACAAAACGGAACATTTGCAGATTTGAGCCCAGGACAGGCAGAGGATGGTTTCGAATAAAAATCCGGCTTTTGCAAGCCGGATTTTTACGCAAGGGCACCACACATAGTCAGGGAACTAATGTGTTTGGAAGTTGTGTCAAAGAGGGTTAGTCAGCCCAGATCTCCTCGTCGGAAGGAACATACATATCGGGAACCCGGTAAGAGATACGGCTTACGTTCATCAGGTGGGTGTACCACAGGTTCTCACTGATGGCGTTGTTGCCCCAGGTGCCGCAGCCCAGAGTGGTGGTGGGATTCAGACCGTTGTCCATGGCGCCGCCCAGAGCGGTACCGCCCACCTGGTTGACCGCGTAACGGGAGACGTTGACGACGGTGGGAACAGCCTCGATGTGCTCGGTGTTGTTGGAGTGGATGACCACGCTGTGGCCCATGCCTTCCATCTCCAGGTTGGCCCGGGCGATCTCCATGCACTCCTCCCAGGTGTCATAGGTGAAGAGAGCCAGCATGGGGAAGAGCTTCTCCTTGGCCAGGACCTCCTGACGGGCATAGCCGTGGGTGCAGCAGACCATGACCTTGGTGTCCTCAGGCACACCTTCCAGGCCGGCCAGCTCCGCCATCTGCTGGATGGTGGTGCCGGTCCACGCCTTGTTGAAGACGCCTTCGGGGAATGCACTGTTGCGCACCTTATCCGCATCTTCCTGGTTGCCGATATAGTAAGCGCCGTTGGCCTTGAGGGCGGCGATCATCTCGTCAGCCTTGTCCTTGGGGCAGATCACGTTCTGCTCACAGGTGCACAGCACGCCGTTATCGAAGGTACGGCCGGCGATGACCATCTTGGCCACCTCGTTGTAGTCCACGTCCCGGTCCACCAGAACCTGAACGTTGCCCTGGCCCACGCCCAGCGCAGGCTTGCCGGAGGAGTAGGCCACCTTGACCAGGCCGGGACCGCCGGTGCAGATGCACAGATCCACGGTCTTCATCAGGCCGGCAGACAGCTCCATGGTGGGCTCGGGGATGATCTGGATCAGGTTCTTGGGCATGCCCAGCTTGTCCAGAGCCTCATTCATCAGCTCAACCGCCCGGACGCCCACGCCCTTGGCACGGGGATGGGGGCAGATGATGACGGCGTTGCCGCACTTGAGGGCGCACATAGAGTTGTGCATGGGGTTGATGACGGGGTTGGTGGTGGCGGTAACACAGCCTACCACGCCGATGGGCTTGGCCACCTTCATGATACCGTTGACCTCATCGCGCTCGATGATGCCGCGGCTCTTCTTATCCTTCATACGCCACCAGGTGCTCTTGGACTTGTTGCGGCACTTGGCAATCTTGCTGTCCACACGGCCCATACGGGTCTCCTCGACCGCCATCTTGGCCAGCTCTTCCGCGTGGTCATAAATGGCCTTGCCGATCGCCTTGGCAGCAGCGTCCACCTGCTCCTGGGACATCTTCTCAAATTCCTTTTGGGCGATGCGGGCGGCATCGACCAGAGACTGCAGATACTCCTGCGTATCCATAACGATAACCTCCTCTGTATGTTGTGCTACAGGCTTACTTCTTCAGCGCTGCGGCGATGGATTCATCAAGGATCTGGAACATGGTCTTCAAAGTGGCCTCATCCACGTTCAGCGGGGGAATGAGACGGATGTTGTTGTGGTCCGCGCCGCAGTTGAGCAGCAGCAGGTCACGCTTGAGGGCCTCAGCCTGGACCGCAGCACACAGGGCGCCGTCGGGAGCGTTGTCCTCGGGGTGTACGAACTCGATGGCGTTCATCAGGCCCAGGCCGCGCACATCGCCGATCACGTCGTACTTCTTCTGCAGCTCATAGAAGTTGCTGCGCACGAACTCGCCCATCTTGCGGCAGTTCTCCAGCACGCCGCCCTCAAACAGCTCCTCCAGAACGGCCAGGGAAGCGGCGCAGGCAACGGGGTTGCCGCCGTAGGTGCCGCCGTGAGCGCCCTTGAGCCACTTGTCCATGATTTCCGCCTTGCCGAAGACAGCGGACAGGGGCAGGCCGCCGGCGATAGCCTTAGCGGAGGTGAAGATGTCGGGCTCTACGCCCAGGGTCTGCCAGGCATACAGGTTACCGGTACGGCCAAAGCCGGTCTGGATCTCGTCGAAGATCAGCAGGATACCGTGCTTGTCGCACACTTCACGCACATACTGCAGCCACTCCACAGGGGGAACCACATAGCCGCCCTCGCCCTGGATGGGCTCCATCATGATGGCAGCCACCATGGAAGGATCGACGATCTTCTTGAAGATCTCATCAAACTGAGTGAAGTACTCCTTGGGGCACTTGCCGTCTTCCATCTTATAGGGGGTGCGGAACAGATAGGGATACTCAGCGAAATACACGCTGGGCATCATGGGCTCGTAGTTCTTGCGGTAAGCGGCGTTGGAGGTGGTGATGGTGGCGGTAGCCATGGTGCGGCCGTGGAAGGCGTTCTTCATGGAGATGATGACGGGGCGCTTGGTGGCGTACTTGGCCAGCTTCATGGCACCCTCGTTGGCCTCGGCACCGGAGTTGGAGAAGTACAGCTTATACTTGCCGCCGGTCTTCTCAACCAGCTTCTCCATCAGAGTGGTGTAGGGCTCATAGTACAGGATGTTGTGGCCGGCGTGGATCAGGGTGTGCAGCTGCTTCTCCGCGGCGGCGATTACCTTCGGGTGACAATGACCCAGAGCATTGGTGGCGATACCAGAGGCCATATCAAGGATCTTGCGGCCGTCTTCGGTATACAGGTAGCAACCCTCGCCCTTGACGACGCAAGGGGTAGTGTCAGAATGCAGAGCCATGGGAGGCATCAGGGGGATACATCTCTCGTGCTGAGTCATAAATGTCAATCCTTTCTGTTTGTTATTGTTTTGATGATCGAAGTCTTTTTCAAAGCCCTTTGTTAACTTGGCCACATTGTATCATTTAAAAGGAAAGAGAGATTGTAAAAAGTGGACATACCATCTGGCCGGGCTCATACCACCAGTCCTACCTTGCTGCGGCATACCTGATTCAGGAAGGAGCTGGGGGTCATGGAGGTGTACTGTTTGAAGTCGTGGATAAAATGAGGCTGATCGTAATAGCCAAGATCCACGATGATATCCATCACGTCGGAAGACTCCAGATAGGTAATGGCGGTCTGGGCGCGGATGATATCCGAGTATTTCTTGAGAGAGAGTCCAAAATAGCATTTAAAAATGTTGCTGATGTAGCGCTGGCTGTACCCCAGGGTCCTGGTCATATCAGAGACCCGCAAGGTACCAGGGGAATTGACGATCAATTTGGCCGCGCAGTTGGCGATTATATGGACCGGAACGATGGGCTGTCCGTGGAAAAAGAGACGTGCAGCCTCCACCATGGCGGGGAAGCTGGACATCTCTCCCAGCTCCTGCTCAAAGGCAAAGGTGTCCAGAAACTCTGAGAGAGGAACCCGGTTGCCCACCAGCGCGGCGATGTCCTGCTGCAGAAATTTAAACTGGATCCCCGGCTGCAGCTTCATACCGAAGCAGCGGCGGTAGGTGCTGACCATAGACTTTTTTCCCTGGAGAAAGCTCCCGCATACATAGCCGCGGCAGACGTCGGTTTCCCATGTGAATTGCAGATCGACACAGCCGTCCGGAATGGCGATAATATCGGCTCTTGTAGGGTTTTCCAACAGATAGAACTTCTCAAAGACAGGATCATCCAGCAGAATCTCCTGGTAGCTGATCTGATGGCGGTTAATATAAAAAGTCTTGAAATTCATAGGTCCACCCCCAGGTGATCGTCACAGCGCCCGCGCGGCGCACAAAGAATAGAGCAGTTTCAGGGCTGATCTTCCAAAATCGGGATGATCTCGCCGCCCTCTCCAATAATAAGGAGGAAGGGGTCTTCAAATCGATTGAGGGCCTGCTCCAGGGCCTGCTGCAAATGGGCGGGAGCACAGTGGGTCATGCGCCCGCGGCGGCAGTCTTCCGGCGACAGGCCGTCGGTGACCAGAGTGACATTGGAGTGCCGGACGACCCGCCCCATGCTGACACCGACAGCCATGGTGAGCAGATCCTCGCCGGTATCCCGGGAGGCAATACGGCGGGAGAGGACCTCCGGTCCGTTGTCCAATGCCATGTAATCCAGCATCTGGGGATGGGGACCTACGCCCTCCGTGCAGGCGGCCAGGAGGAGAAACTCGCCTCCCTCCCGGATCACACGGGTTGGGCCGTAAGTGGCCTTTCCACACTGCCAGAAGTCGATGCCGATGGGATAGGCGGCGGCCAGTACCACATCGGGCTGCTGCTTCAGCGGTACGCCGCACACGGTCTGGGCATAGGACACCGCTTTGCGGTGAGCCTGGATATAGTGGCCTGCCGCGGCACGGTACAGCTGCATGTCCTCATCCAGCACGGTGTTGATGATATAGTGCAGCCCGATGTTTTTGGTCCATTCCTCCACAGCCAGGCGAATGGGACACTCCACCATGCCCAGCAGGACCTCATCCCGGAGGCCCTGCATGACATGAAATTCCGACACGATGTCGGCAGAGGTGATTCCGGGATAGAGAATTTTCGCGCCGCCCGACCAGCCCATGCAGCCGTGGGGGACGATGTTTCCGATCCCAATGCGTATATCCGCCTCCATGGCGGGCTTGTACACCCGGATGGGCGTACCCAGTTCGCTGGTGCCTACCTGCACCAGCATATCGGGATTGTCAAATTCACTGTTCAGGATGCGATAGTGTTCCACAACATCCGGGCCGAATTTGTCGGTGATCTCCTGGGAAGTCATGGGACGGTGGCTGCCCAGAGCGATAACGATGAAGATATCGCTGCGGCGCACGCCGGCCCCCTCAATCCGGGGCAGCAGCTCCTTGAGAATGGTGCGCACCGGAGTCATCCGGGTGTTGTCGTCGGTGATGATACAGATCTTCTGTCCGGGCTGGACCAGATCTTCAATCCGCGGAGCTCCCACGGGATGGTCCAGTGCGTCCCGGATCAAAGCGGCCGGATCGGTCACCTTCTCGGTCTGGTTGAGCCGGGCATATTGGAAGCGCACGCCGTCCGGGACCCGGACCGTATAGCTTGCGTCCCCGCAGCGCAAGGCAATGAGTCTGTCATGGTTCATGGGTGATCCCCCTAAAATGGAACGCTGTAAAACAGCTTATAGAAAAGTAAAAGGAGTGGTTGCTTGAGAAATTTGGGGTAGAGTGGGCGGAACCAAAGCTGAAGGAAAGCATAGGGCAATCCGGCAGCTTTGGTTCCGCCAATGACGCATGTGCGAGGGCATGCAACAACAGGATTTAATTCAGCAGCCAGACCAGAACCATGGAGATGGGCTCGATGTAGGCAATGAGCAGCAGGCAGACAAACATGGCGCCCAAGAAGGGAATGGCGGCCTTGGATACCTGCTCAATTTTCAGCTTTGCAACGGCGGAGGCCACAAATAGGTTGACGCCGTAGGGAGGAGTTACAAAGCCGATGGCCAGAGCCACGGTCATCATGATGCCGAAATGGACGGGATCCATACCGATGGCCTTTACCATAGGCAGGAACACGGGAGTCAGAATCAGGCAAGAAGAGATGTTGTCTACGAAGCAGCCCACCACCAGCAGAATGACAATGATCAGGGCGATGATGGCCACCGGGGAGGAGACGGCGCTGAGCACCACGCTGGCGACCTTGGAGGGAATCTGCTCCATGGTCAGATACGCGGCGAAGGACATGGAGAAGCCCAGGGCCAGACCGGTGAAGCCGTTCATATCGGCGGTGCTGCGATAGGACTCATAGACGATCTTCCAGTTCAGCTCGTGATAGATGAACTTGCCCACGATCAGGGAGTAGACGGTTGCGACCACAGCGGCCTCGGTGGGAGTAAAGATGCCGCCGTAGATGCCGCCCAGGATAATGATGGGGGCCATCAGAGCGGGGAGGGTGTCCAGGAAGGTCTTCAGGAAGCTCTCTTCGCTCTTGGTCTGCTCAATGCCCTTGTAACCGCGCTTTTTGGAGATGACCCAGCAGACGATCATCAGACCTATGCCGATCAGAATACCGGGGATAAAGCCCGCCTTGAACATGTCGCCCACGGAGGTGCCGGAGGCAACGCCGTAGATAACGAAGGAAATCGACGGGGGAATGATAACGCCGATGGTGCCGGCGGTGGCGGTCAGGCCGGTGGAGAAGGCCCGGTCATAGCCGCGCTTTTCCATCTCGGGCAGCATAATGGAGCCCATGGCGGTCACGGTAGCAGGACCGGAGCCGGAGATGGCGGCGAAGAACATACAGCCGATGATGGTAGCCATACCCAGGCCGCCGGTAAACTTACCTACCGCGGCGTCGGCAAGGTTGACGATACGCCGGGCGATTCCGCCCAGAGCCATCAGGTTACCTGCCAGCATGAAGAAGGGAATGGCGATCAGTGTGAAGGAGTCCAGGCCGGTAAAGGCCTTCTGGGCTACCATAACAGGGGCGATGGAGCTGGTCAGGCAGATGGTCACCGAGGTGGCCAGACCCAGGGCCACGCCGATGGGTACGCTCAGCATGATCAGCACGAAAAATACGCCGAACAGCAGCAGAATATTCATTCAGCAGCCCCTCCTTCCACAGGTTTTTTGCCCATCAGGGTCCGAATGGTGGACTCAATCAGCCGGATGCTCATCAGGAGCATACCAACCGGAATGGAGATATAGCAGATCTGCATGGGAATGCGCAGAGCCGTGGACTTCTGTCCGAAAGCGGCGATGGTCTGAACTGCGGCCATACCCTGGATAAAGACAAAGACAGCAAAGCCGATCCAGATGACGGTGACGAACAGCTCCAGAATCTTCTGTCCCCCGGGAGAGAGACGGTCCTTAATCATGGTAATACGCAGGTGGGTGCCGTTGCGGGCGGCATAGCTTACGCCCAGCCAGGTCTGCCACACGTAGAGATAGCGCACAGCCTCCTCAGACCAGGACGGCGCGTCCTTAAAGAGGAAGCGCATGACGACCTGATAGAAGATCAGGGCGGTGCTGATCATAAAAGATGGGATCAGAATATATTCCTCTAGGTGATCCCAGATTTTAGCCAAGGTTTTCATGTAATAAGCCCCCATAGTAAGCTGGTAAGGCAGTCAAAAGCCTTTTGAAGTTTGGTTTTCTAAAAGATAGCGGTTTTTAAATCAGTTGTCGCGGATCTGAACAGCCATCTCATAGATCTCGGGATCGATCATGCTCTTAATCTCATCAAGCTCCCAGACACCCTTGGTGGCCTCACGCATATCGTCGATCATGGACTGGTCAGGATGGATGAACTCCACGCCGGCCTCGGTCATGGTGGCCTCCAGCTCCTCTTCCATCTCGGTGTTCAGACGACGCTGATTTTCCATAGCGTACTTGGCGCCATCCTCGACCACCTTCTGCAGGTCCTCAGGCAGGCTCTGCCAGAAGGCCTCGGAGAAGACCATGCCGTTGGCGGCATAGATGTGGTTGGTGTAGGTGTAGTAGGGCTGGACCTCGTACAGCTTAGCGGTGTAGGTCAGCACCACGCCGTTGTCCTGGCCTTCCACCACGCCCTGAGACAGGCCGGTGTACAGCTCGGAGAAAGCCATGGGAGTGGGAGAGACGCCCAGAGCATCGTAGGTGGCGATATTAACGGGAGACTCCATCACGCGGATCTTCAAAGCCTTCATATCGTCCAGGGAGTTGATGGGACGAACCTTGTTGGAAATATTACGGAATGCGTTTTCGCCGTAGGCCAGCAGGCGCATACCCACGTTGGGGAGGTTCTCGGCCAGCTTGGTGCCGAACTCACCGTCCAGCTGGGCATAGGCGTCTTCCTTGCTGCTGAACAGGAAGGGAAGGTCACACACAGCGTAGTTGGGTTCAAAGTTAGCCAGGGTAGACATGGGGCCGAAGGAGCACTGAACAGTATTCAACTGCAGGGCCTCAAACAACTCACGGTCGCCGCCCAGGACCGAGTTGTTCTGTACATCCACACGAATGCGGCCGTTGGATTTCTCCTCCACGTAGGGCTTGAAGTAGTCCAGCAGGGCGATGCCGGAGGCAGAGTCGTCCTGAATGGTGGAGCCGACAATCAAAGTAAATTCAGCATCGGTGCCGCCGTTTCCGTCGTTGTTGGAAGTGCTGGAGGGGTTGCTGGAGTTTTGGGTGTTGCCGCAGGCAGCCAGACCCAGCATCATGGTGCAGGCCAAAAGCATAGAAATGGTCTTTCTCTTCATGTTTTGCTCATCCTCCTCATTACAATCAGATCGGTTTCGGTTGACGTACACACTTCGGTGAGCCTCCTGGTCTGAGCAGCAGGACGGGGGCAGATTGTCCGGCGGACGACCTGCTTGCACGGAACTGGAGTTGCCACAGAACGTGCGCTTTGAAAGCCGGAAAGTCCATAATCATACATACCGATTATGGTGCGATCCGGGGTTCAACGGATGTAAGGTGCTGCGGTGCTGGAAGATGTTCATGTACTCCCTGAAAGAAGATTTTCCCAAAACTGGGATATCATGTACGGTATTCTGTATACAAACATGGTGAACATAACCAAACAAATCAGGGAAGTTCAAGTAGACAATAGCATGGCAGCCATGACGATGTCAATAAAATTATGAAGCGACAGGAAAGATTTTACTAACTTTAAAAAATTTAAGGATAATTTCTGTGCACAATACACATAAGTTGCAGGTGGGCAACTTGACAGAATTTTTGTTTGTATTTATTGAACAAAAAGAGGTTTCTATTTTTGCTGCATCTGAATCCAGGCGTTTTTGTTGACAACCCAAGGGGTTTCAACTATAATGGCGTTGTTCATGTATGTTCTGTATACAAAGTACAAATGGTCAACTTCCAGATAAAGGCATCAGGGTAATGTTACGACTACATTCGTCCCACCTTTCCGGGACAAAGGAGGCATACCCACCATGCAAAAGTATCCTTTCTATGACGAGGCGCTGACCATCACCAAGAAGCTGGTTTCCATTCCCAGTATGAACAACTCCGACGGAGGAGAACGCGCGGTGGCCGACTACATGGCTGCCTGGATTCGGGAGCTCCCTTACTTTAAGGAACATCCGGAACAGGTCGTGATTCAGCCGCTGAAGAACGATCCCTATGATCGCATCAATGTGCTTGCCATCGCCTTCGGTACCCGAAGCGACAGCAAACAGACCATCATTCTCCACGGACATCATGATACGGTGGGCGTGGATGACTTCGGTTCCATCAAGGAGTATGCATTTGACTGTGATGCGCTGCCGGAGAAGATCAAAGCCATTACCAGCGATCCGGAAGTGCTGGCGGATATTGAGTCCGGAGAATGGATGTTTGGCCGGGGTTCCTCCGATATGAAGTCGGGCAATGCGGTCAATATGGCGCTGATGCGGTACTTTACAGAACATCTGGATCAGTTTGACGGCAATCTGATCTTTATGACCAATCCCGTGGAAGAAAACCAGCACACCGGAATCATTGAGTCCCTGTCTGTGCTGGAGGAGCTGCAGAAAAAGTATGGTTTGACCTATAAGATGGCGCTGAATACGGATTTTATCTCCCCGGCGTTTCCTGGCGACAAGAGCCACTACTTCCATGCCGGAGCAGTAGGTAAGATCCTGCCCTGCTTCTATATTATTGGTAAGCCCACCCACTCGGGCCAGGGCTTTGAGGGGTTCAGCGCCTCCATGGTGGCCGCTGAGATCGAGCGCAGAATGGACATGCGCGCCGAGTTCAGCGATGTATATAACGGTGAATTTGCCATGCCTCCCACCGTTCTCAAGATGAAGGACCTGAAGCCTTCCTATGATGTACAGACCGCTTTTTCCGCCTTTGTATACTTCAATTATTTTATCCACAATATGGAGATGGATGAGGTATTTGACCGGCTGCGCCAGGTGGCGGAGCAGGCTCTGCGTGCGGTGGATACCTATACCGACGAGCAGAATCGGATTTATTGTCAGATGACCGGGGCCGATTACTACAAGCGGGACTATACTCTGAATGTGATGGAGTATAGCCAGCTGTATCAGAAAGCCAAGGAGATCAAGCCCGAGTTGGACCAGGAGATCCGGGCCATCACCAACCGGGCGCTGGAGGAAAATCTGGACCGCCGCGAGCTGTGCCTGAAGATCGTAGAGTATCTGGCCAATAACATTTTGAGCATCAATACGCCTACGGTGATTGTGTTCCTGGCACCGCCTTACTGCCCCCACAATACGCTCAAGCGGGAAATCCCGGAAGAGGGTGCGCTGCTGGACAGTGTGGTAGAGCTGCTTGACCAGCTGGGTCAGGAGCTGGGTGAGGACCTGCGCATGATGCAGTTCTTCCCGGTCCTGACGGACAGCAGCTATCTGAAACTGGACGATACCGATACCTCGATCCGGGCTCTGGTGGACAACTTCCCGGATATGAAGGGACACTATGATGTGCCTCTGGATCAGATCAAGCGGCTGAATATTCCGGCCTTCAACTTTGGCTGCCACGGGAAAGACGCCCATAAGTGGACGGAGCGAGTGCATAAGGAGTATTCTTTTGGCAAACTGCCTATTATTATGCTGCGCACCTTGGAGAAGTATCTCAACGAAGCGTGATATTGTGATCCCGTGGGTGATATCCTGACTGTCGGAGCCATTGGGTGCGCGAAGTGAGGAGCGAGTATTTCGTGCTGAAACCCGTAAAGAAAAATATGACGCTGTCGGACAAGGCGTATCACGTGCTGCGAAATGCCATTGTCTGCAATGAATTAGTTCCTGGTGACGTATTGACCGAAGAAAAATTGTGCGCGGAGCTGTCGATCAGCCGCACGCCCATTCGGGCGGCCCTTCGCCGGCTGGTGGAGGACGGACTGGCTGAGGTGCGTGGCAAAAGTGTGACAGTCTCCCGGCTGACTGAGGAAGATACATCAAGCATCAATGTAGTTCGCCGAGCCATGGAGCTTCTGACCATGAATGAGCTGAGGGGACGAGTTACTCCCATGCTGATTCGTAAGCTGCGCGACAGCATTGAGGAACAAAAAAGTTGCAGAATGGCCGATGCGGATGACTATATATACTATATTCAGCAGGATTATGTCTTCCACACCACGCTGGCGGAGGCCACCGGCAATCGGTTTCTCCTGGATGTGGTGGAGCGTCTCAACACCCACAGCACCCGCTGCCTGATGCTCAGTACGACTCTGTTTTCTTCCAGTAAACCTGCGGTGGCCGAGCATACAGCCATTGTGGACGCTCTGGAGCGGGAAGAATATGACCGCGCCTACCAGGCAATGGAGGATCATTTGCGGCAGATCAAAGCGAGATATTTTGATGAGACAATTGTGGAAACGCAGGCATCTGAGGAACCGGTGCCGCAGGACGAGCAAGCGGATGAATAATCCGCCCCCCTGTGGATCGATGGGGTTCCGTTCTCAGAGAGTAAGAATCCTGCGGGTCCTATTATGATGAAGAAAGACCCCTCCTCGGTATTCCCGAGGAGGGGCCTTTTTCTTTTGTTAGACAAGAAGGCCGGCACGGTCCGGCACCTAATGTACTTATGCCTGGGGCATTTACCGCTTTATGATATCACTTCGATCCTGATAGGTAGTATGAAGCATCTGCTCCGCCAGCTCACTGAGCGGTTCACCGTAGAAGGCCTCGTAGACCGCCTTGATCTGCGGGTTCTCATGGCTGCTGCGCAGTTCCATGGACCCATCCCGCTGATACAGGGCCGCAATGCGGCTTTTGCGGGTCTCGTCGGCGTTTTTCATCAGATCCTTGGGCTGTCCGCCGCCGCCGATGCAGCCGCCGGGGCAGGCCATGACCTCTACAAAGTGGTACTGCTTGCCGCTTTCTTTCATATGCTCCAGGAAGCGGCGGGCATTGGCGGTGCCGTATACGACAGCGACCTGAATTTTCTGCTCGCCGATGGTCACCTGAGCCTCCCGCACGCCCTCGTAGCCACGCACCGGGTCCAGCCGGAGCAGAGACTGGGGTGCGCCCTGGCCGGTGAGGTAGGCGTAGGCGGTGCGCAGGGCGGCCTCCATGACGCCTCCCGTGTTGCCGAAAATGACGCCTGCGCCCGAGGCCTTGCCCATCAGGGAGTCGTAGGCGGAGTCTTCCAGAGCGGTCCAGTCGATGCCCGCGGCCTTGGCCCACCGGGCCAGCTCCCGGGTGGTGATCACCTGGTCGGTGTCCCGCATGCCCTGGATGCCGTGGTAGTCGCCGGCGGCGTGCATCTCCTCCCGCCGAATTTCAAATTTTTTGGCGGTGCAGGGGGTCAGGGCCACATGGACGATCTGCCGGGGATCCAGCCCCATTTGCTTGGCAAAGTAGGTCTTGACGGTGGGGCCCTGCATTCCAATGGGGCTTTTTGCCGTGGAGAGATGGGGCAGGAGCTCCGGGGCGTAGATTTCGGCAAAGTGCACCCAGCCGGGGCAGCAGCTGGTGAACTGGGGAAGGGGCCGATCCTCTTGGGTGATGCGGCGGATCAGCTCGCTGGCCTCCTCCACGATGGTCAGGTCGGCGGCGAAGTTGGTGTCCAGCACATAGTCCACACCCAGGGCTCGGAGCAGGGCAACCATCTTGCCCTCCACAAAAGCGCCGGGCTCCATGCCGAATTCCTCGCCCAGAGCGGCCCGGACCGCGGGGGAGGTGCTGACCACCACTACCTTGTTGGGGTCGGCGATGGCCTGCTGTACCTGGGGACACTCGTCCCGCTCGGTGATGCTGTCCACCGGGCAGACATTGGCGCACTGTCCGCAGTAGATGCAGACCGCCTTTCCGCTAGTCTCTTCCAGAGTGTAGGTGCCGTGCACCCCCATCAGGTTGGTACAGGCATTTTTGCACATGCCGCACCGGATGCACTTCTCTTCCCAGCGCAGGATGCTGGGGTTGTCCTCCTCAATGGGGACGCGGATGGATAAGGGCAGATGGTTCAGTTTCCTCACATTCCTTTCTTTCAGACAGGTCCCTGCGTGTGTTCCACCGGCAGTTAGACCGCAGTGTTCCGCGGTTCCCCTTCTGCTGCGCGGTGGAAGGCTTTTCATACTTGTTTGCGGGAATACATTCTATTTTTAGAATTATTCTAATTTCATTATATAGGAAGGAAAAGGGAAGTCAAGAGGGAAACCGTTAAGAATGTTTGTTTTTGCTTTATATAACCTGTATACAGGCATAAAATGACAAAGAAAACGCAGGAAAACACAAGATAATATCATGTAACTGCTTTTCTGCAATGTATCACGGCCCATTTAACCCCTTAAAATGGAACATACCCCCGGATATCTCCGGGGGTATGTTGGCATAAAAACAATCGGTCGTTATTTTGGAAAGAAGGAGCAGCAGTATGAGTGCGCTGTGACGGATATAAAAAATCGGAGCAAGCGATATAACGCTTGCTCCGACGTGGTGGACCTGATGGGATTCGAACCCACGACCTCTCGGATGCGAACCGAACGCGCTCCCAACTGCGCTACAGGCCCAAATATTCAATTCAGCTTTTGTATTATACCAGATTTTTAAAAAATGTAAAGCCTAATTTTGAAGATATCTCTGAGATGGGGGTAGATTTGGAAAAATAGGTTGCCATTTTGGGGGAAGTATAGTAAAATACAGTCTAGCTTGTTTTGCACTTCGGCGCAAAGCAAGGCCGCACTAGTTGGGGAGATAGCGGTGCCCTGTACCTGCAACCCGCTACAGCAGGGATGAATCCCGGCCCCCGGACGTGTGATGTGTCGTCTGACCTGGAAAAGCAGTGATGATAGACCGGTCCCGCGCAACGTGGCCCCGTGAACCGTGTCAGGCGGGGAACCGAGCAGCACTAAGCGGCAAGCCGCGTGTGCCGTGGGGTTACTGTTCTTGAGCCGGCTGTCCAGGTAACGGACATACCGCACGCTTCAAAGGCCGGTGTGCGGCCTTGCTTTTCGCCGAAGTTTTCTTTTTTTCGAGGTGATTGGAACGTGTATCAGGCCCTGTACCGCAAGTGGCGCCCCCGTACCTTTGACGACGTGGTGGGGCAGGAGCATATCACCCAGACCCTGAAACAGCAGGTGTCGGGCGGGCGGCTGAGCCACGCCTACCTGTTTACCGGCACACGAGGTACCGGCAAGACCACCTGCGCCAAGATCCTGTCCCGGGCGGTGAACTGCCTCAGCCCGGTGAACGGCAACCCCTGCAACCAGTGCCCTGCCTGCCTGGGCATTGAAAACGGCTCCATATTAGATGTATTGGAGCTGGACGCCGCCTCCAACAACGGCGTGGACCAGGTCCGTGCCCTGCGGGACGAGGCGGTCTACACCCCTGCGGCGGTAAAAAAGCGGGTGTACATCGTGGACGAGGTGCACATGCTCTCCACCCCGGCCTTTAACGCCCTGCTGAAAATTCTGGAGGAGCCCCCGGCCCACCTGATGTTTATCCTGGCTACCACGGAGCTTCACAAGGTGCCTGCCACCATCAAGTCCCGGTGTCAGCAGTTTTCCTTCAAGCGCATCCTGCCCGGCCAGATCGCCCAGCGCCTGGGCTACGTGGCCCAGCAGGAGGGCATCGACCTGACGGAAGAGGGCGCCGCCCTGCTGTCCCGTCTGGCTGACGGCGGCTTGCGGGACGCCCTGTCTCTGCTGGACCAGTGCGCCGGAGGCGAACAGCGGGTGGACGAGCAGGAGATCCTGGATACCCTGGGACTGGCGGGCAATCTGGAGACCGCCAAGCTGATGGGTCAGCTGGCCCAGCGGGATACCGCCGCTGCCCTGGAGACTCTGTCCCGCCTGTACCGCAACGGAAAAGATGTGGGCTCGGTGCTCTCGGAGTTGTCCGGCCTGGCCCGTGACCTGCTGCTGCGCAAGACGGCCCCCCGAGGCGGGGCGGCTTTGCTCACCGGCGGATACGATGAATCCACCATGCGCGCCCTGGGGGAGCAGTTTACCGCCCAGCGGCTGCTGCAAATGTTAAAGACTCTGCAAGAGACCCTGCCGGAACTGAGCCGCAGCGTCAACCGCCGTACCGACGCGGAGCTGTGTCTCATCCGGCTCAGCGACGAGGGACTGGATGAGTCCTTTGCCGGTCTGTCCGCCCGGATTGCCCGGCTGGAGGAGCAGTTGGCCAAGGGAGTCAGCATCCAGGCCGCGCCGGTTCAGAGCGCTCCGGTGGCCCCTGCGGCACAGCCTGCTCCGGCTGCCGCACCCGTGCAGCCCGTGGCCAAACCTGCCGTGGACGACATGCCCCCCTGGGAGGAGGAGCGTCCGCCCCTGCCCCCGGAGCCCGAGGAGGAGCCCTCCTGGCCGGAACCGGAGGCCGTGCGTCCCGCCCCGGCGGTGCAGCCCGCAGCTCCCGCTGCCCAGAGTGCCCCGGCGCAGCCCATGGCCGACCGTGGAGCTCAAGCGGGAACATCTGCCTTCTGGCCTTCCTTTGTGGCTGGCCTGCGGGGCAAGGTGCCTGCTTCGGTGCTACCTTACCTCAATAACCCCGCCAAGGTCACCGGCGTGTGGAAAAATAAAGCCCTGACCCTGTGGACCGATACGGAGTTTACCCGGGCTATGCTGAACAAACCCCCGGTTCTCCAGGGATTGTCCCAGGCGGCCGACGCCTGCTTCGGCGTGACGGGAGCCCGGGTGTCGGTGATTGCGGGCAAGCCCCCGGCAGAAGATCTGGCCGCGCCGGCTCCGCAGCCCCAGGCTCCGGTGCAGGAGAGCGGGGACGCGCTGGATGCCCTGCTGGCCTTTGGGGAAAAGTTTGATAACATTAAAATACAGTAACACAAAATAAGGAGTGTTTTCGATATGGCAAAGGGATTTAACAGCCGCGGTATGGGCGGCCTGGGCGGCGGCATGAACATGAACATGATCAAGCAGGCCCAGAAGATGCAGCAGGATATGATGAAGATGCAGCAGGAGCTGCAGGAGAAGGAGTATACCGCCGCGGCCGGCGGCGGTGTGGTCACCGCCGTGGTCAACGGCAAGCACGAGCTGAAGAATCTGGAGATCGACCCCGAGGCTGTGGACCCCGATGACGTGGAGATGCTCCAGGACCTCATTGTGGCCGCGGTGAACGAGGCTATGCGCAGCGCCGACAACGACGCCTCCAGCTCCATGCAGAAGCTGACCGGCGGCCTGGGCCTGCCCTTCTGAGAATGATGAACAAATGGGGCGGCTTTCCCTTGGGGAAAGCCGCCCCGTTTTGTGTTAAACGTACAAAATGTTCAAAAGGGCAGAGAAATTGAAAAAAAGGCGACTTTTTTCTTTACAGGCTGGAAAAAATGTGATATAGTATCCCAGCGTGAAATCACGCGCGCCCATCCGCTTCGTTGCGGGGTACGGCCTGTCCAAGAGGACAGGGCTTCACCCGCCCGTTACGCAGCTCTTTGGGCAGAATAATCAGAAAGGTGGAACTATCCATGATTCGTAAGGACGAGAAGACTGCCGTTATTGAGGCCAACCGCACTCACCCCACTGACACCGGTTCTCCCGAGGTTCAGATCGCCATCCTGACCGCTCGCATCAACGAGCTGACCGAGCACCTGAAGGTTCACAAGCAGGACAACCACTCCCGCCGTGGTCTGCTGAAGATGGTCGGTAAGCGCCGCAAGATGCTGGACTATCTGATGGCCAAGGACATCGAGCGTTACCGTGCTATCATTGCCAAGCTGGGCATCCGTAAGTAAGTTTGTGCCGCATAGGGCAGCGTTTTAACGCGCTGCCCTATGTTCACATCTAAAACAAACCAAAAACCGGGAGCGATCCCGCTTCTTTAGCAGTTGAATATGTGCCGAAGCGCGTAGGATAGGCGCACAGGGGAGCTTGGACCGGAGCGACGGATACAAACCAAGCGGGGCAAAGCCCGGCTGTTTGTGTCCGGAGTCGCAGGGAAAGCGACCCGGCGGCGCGCCCAATCCGCAGCGTGACAAGACCGAAGCGCGTAGGATAGGCATATAGCCCCACGTTTCGACTCGTATTCAAGTGCTAAAAGGTGAGACCTCCCGGCAAAACTAATACAAAAGGAGGATTACCAAATGTCAACCGTTATCAAGCACAAGCAGTTTAACAACTACAAGAGCTGGACCATGGACCTGTGCGGCCGTCCCCTGACCATCGAGGTGGGCAAGGTGGCCGAGCTGGCCAGCGCTTCCGCTATGGTTAAGTACGGCGAGACCACCGTGCTGGTGGCTGTCACCGTGTCCCCCCGTCCCCGTGACGGCATCGACTTCTTCCCCCTCTCCGTTGAGTTCGAGGAGAAGCTGTACGCTGTGGGCCGCATCCCCGGCTCCTTCATGCGCCGTGAGGGCCGTCCCTCTCTGCCCGCCGTTCTGGCTTCCCGCCTGATCGACCGGCCCATGCGCCCCCTGTTCCCCTACGACTTCCGCAACGACGTGTGCATCCAGTGCACCGTCATGAGCGTGGACTACGACTGCTCCCCCGAGGTGGCCGCCATGATCGGTGCCTCTGCCTGTGTGAGCTATTCCGAGATCCCCTTCGCCGGCCCCATCGGCTGCCTGGAGGTGGGCTATGTGGACGGTCAGATCGTCCTCAATCCCAATCAGGAGCAGCGCAAGACCTCCCGCATGGACGTGACTGTGGCCGCCACCGCTGAGAAGGTGGTCATGATCGAGGCCGGGGCCGACGAGATCCCCGACGAGATCATGTACGCCGGCATCGTGAAGGCCCACGAGGAGATCAAGAAGCAGGTGGCCTTCATCAACCAGATCGTTGCCGAGATCGGCAAGCCCAAGATGGAGTATGAGCACGCTCAGTTCAACCAGGAGCTGTTCGACAAGATCGTGGACGAGTTCATGGACGAGGCCAAGGCCGCCATGGACACCGACGACAAGAACATCCGTGAGACCCGCTGGAACGCCATGATCGACAAGTGGCACGAGAAGTATCTGGAAGAGTACCCTGACATGGACCAGTACCTGGAGGAGTTCACCTACAAGTTCCAGAAGAAGATCGTCAAGGCTTGGCTGCTGGAGGGCCACCGTGTGGACGGCCGCGCCAAGAACGAGATCCGTCCTCTGGCCGCCGAGGTTGGCGTGCTGCCCCGCGTCCACGGCTCCGGCCTGTTCACCCGCGGCCAGACTCAGGTTCTGTCCGTGTGTACCCTGAACACCCTGGCTGCCTGCCAGAAGCTGGACACCATCTGGGAAGAGGAAGAGAAGCGGTATATGCACCACTACAACTTCCCCCCCTACTCTGTGGGTGAGGCCCGCGCTCCCCGTTCCACCAACCGCCGCGAGTACGGCCACGGCGCTCTGGCTGAGCGCGCTCTGGTGCCCGTGCTGCCCTCCGTGGAGGAGTTCCCCTACGCCATCCGCGTGGTGTCTGAGGTCCTCAGCTCCAACGGTTCTACCTCTCAGGGCTCCATTTGCGGCTCCACTCTGGCTCTGATGGACGCCGGTGTGCCCATCAAGGCCCCTGTGGCCGGCATTTCCTGCGGCCTCATTCAGGACGACAACGGCGGCTTCACCACCTTCATCGACATTCAGGGCGTTGAGGACTTCCACGGCGAGATGGACTTCAAGGTGGCCGGTACCAAGGCCGGTATCACCGCCATCCAGATGGACCTGAAGAACGACGGTCTGACCCACGAGATCATCAAGGAGGCCCTGGAAATCACCCGGGATGCCCGTTACGCCATCCTGGACGAGATCATGCTGCCCTGCATCGCCGCGCCTCGCGCCGAGGTGAGCAAGTATGCTCCCAAGATGATCACCATGAAGATCGATCCCGACAAGATCCGCGAGGTCATTGGTAAGGGCGGATCCGTGATCCAGAAGATCACCGCCGAGTCCGGCGCTACCGTGGACATCGAGGACGACGGCACCATCCACATTGCCTCCCCCAACGCTGAGGCCTGTGACGCTGCCAAGAAGATGATCGAGACCATCGTGTTCGTGCCCCAGGTGGGCGAGCTGTACTACGGCAAGGTGGTACGCATCCTGCAGTTCGGCGCCTTCGTGGAGCTGGCTCCCGGCAAGGACGGCATGGTCCACATCTCCAAGCTGGCTGACCGCCGCGTGGAGAAGGTGGAGGACGTGGTCAACATCGGCGATATGATCTGGGTCAAGGTTACCGACATCGACGACAAGGGCCGCGTGAACCTGAGCTACCGCGACGCCATCAAGGAGATCAAGGCCAAAAAGGCCGCCGGCGAGAGCGTAAAGTAAGGTTTTGCCTGAATAAGAAATAAAAAGTGGCTGCCCGTGGGGCAGCCACTTTTTTTATACGGATTTACTTGGCGGGAGGATATGGAGTGGAAACTGGGGTCAATCCCAGTAGATAATCCACACTGGTACGATAAAATGTGGATAGTTTGATGAGAACAGCGGTGGGAATATCGTTTTCCCCCGTCTCGTATTTGGAGTAGCCGGTTTGGGACATGCCCAGCATCTCGGCCACCTGCCGCTGGCTCAGGTCGTGGTCCTCCCGCAGAGCGCGGATTCTGGGATACATGGTGCATCACCTCGGACTCAGTATAGGTTAACCTAAAACAGAGTATTTACTTTTAACCTGAAACAGGTTAAAATGTAACAGGTGAGAGGTATGTATCGAGAAAAAGAAAAAATTCTGCGGATTTCGATTCCGGAAAAAGAGTATGAGCAGCTGCACATATTGGCGCAACAGAGCATGCGTACCGTACCGGCATATAGTCGACAAATTATTCTGCGATATTTAAGAAAAGTCAAACATGGGGAATTGGCCGATGGTTGGGGACTGAATGAGAGAATGGATTAAATCAATAGCTTATGTGCATAAAGAAGCGGCTGTCCTATGGGACAGCCGCTTCAACTGTGTAAACCGCAAAATTTTTTTGAAATACCTGTTTACCTTCACACTTTAATGTGTTAATATAAAGGGAAAGCCGGGAACTTCCGTCCGTCCCGGAGGAAAGGAGATGCCCTATGGCGAAAGCGGAGCGTAAAGAGCGCAGCCAGGCCCTGTATGAGACCATTTTGAAGTTGAAGGACCTGGACGAGTGCCGGAAATTTTTTGAGGATCTCTGTACCCCCACGGAGCTGCAGTCCATGGAGCAGCGCTTTGATGTGGCCGTCTATCTCCAGCAGGGTCTGGTCTACCTGGACATTCTGGAGAAGACCGGAGCCAGCAGCGCTACCATCAGCCGGGTACGCCGGTCCATGCTGGAAGGCGGCGCGGGCGGCGTGGTACGGGACATCATCATTCGGGAAGGCCTGGACAAAAAAGACTGAATCAGGAAGAAAGCAGGGAAGACTATGAAACAACTGATGCTGGGCAACGCTGCCGTTGCCCGTGGACTGTACGAGGCGGGCTGCTCTGTGGCCTCCAGCTACCCCGGTACCCCCAGTACCGAGATCACCGAAGAGGCCGCCAAGTACGATGCCATCTACTGTGAGTGGGCCCCCAACGAGAAGGTGGCCATGGAGACCGCCTTCGGCGCCTGCCTGGCCGGCAAGCGCTCCTTCTGCGGCATGAAGCACGTGGGTCTCAACGTGGCTGCCGACCCGCTGTTCACCATCTCCTACACCGGCGTGAACGCGGGCATGGTCATCGCCGTGGCCGACGACGCGGGCATGCACTCCTCTCAGAACGAGCAGGACTCCCGCCACTACGCCATCGCCGCCAAGGTGCCCATGCTGGAGCCCTCCGACTCCGCCGAGGCTCTGGCCTTTGCCAAGCGGGCCTATGAGATCTCCGAGGAGTTTGATACCCCGGTTATCCTGAAGATGTGCACCCGTGTGTCCCACTCTCAGTCCCTGGTGGAGCTGGGGGAGCGCACCGAGGTGGAAAAGCCCTATGAGAAGAACATCGCCAAGTACGTGATGATGCCGGGCAACGCCATCCGCCGCCACCCCGTGGTGGAGGAGCGCACCCGCAAGCTCACCGAGTTTGCCGAGACCTGTGACCTCAATCGGGTGGAGATGGGCGGCACCTCCATGGGCGTTATCACCTCCTCTACCTCCTACCAGTATGTGAAGGAGGTCTTTGGGGACAGCGTATCCGTCCTGAAGCTGGGCATGGTGAACCCCCTGCCCGTGAAGCTCATTCTGGACTTTGCCAGCAAAGTGGACAAGCTGGTGGTGGTGGAGGAGCTGGACTCCGTCATCGAGGACCACTGCCGCAAGCTGGGCCTGAAGGTGTGGGGCAAGAACGTGCTGCCTCTGGAGGGCGAGTTCTCCCAGAACCTGGTGGCCTCTAAGCTGGGCGGCACGGTACATACCGGCAAGACCCTGGAGGATGCCATTCCTCCCCGTCCCCCTGTTATGTGCGCCGGCTGCCCCCACCGCGGCCTGTTCTACACCCTGAATAAGAATAAGTGCACCGTCCTGGGCGACATCGGCTGTTATACCCTGGGTGCGGTGGCTCCCCTGTCCGCTATGGACATGACCCTGTGCATGGGCGGCTCCATCTCCGGCATCCACGGCTTCAACAAGGCCCGGGGCGCAGAGACCGAGGGCAAGACCGTGGCCGTCATCGGCGATTCCACCTTCATGCACTCTGGTATGACGGGTCTGGCCAACATCGCCTACAACCAGTCCAACTCCACCGCGATCATCCTGGACAACTCCATCACCGGCATGACCGGCCACCAGCAGAACCCCACCACCGGCTACAACATCAAGGGCGATCCCGCCGGTAAGATCGACCTGGAGTCCCTGTGCAAGGCCATGGGCTTCAACCGGGTCCGGGTGGTGGACCCCTATGATCTGAAGGCCTGCGACCAGGCGGTGAAGGAGGAGCTGGCTGCCAACGAGCCCTCCGTCATCATCTCCCGCCGCCCCTGCGCCCTCTTGAAGTACGTCAAGCACAACGCGCCTTTGAAGGTGAACAAGGACAAGTGCATCGGCTGTAAGAGCTGCATGAAGATCGGCTGCCCCGCCATCTCCATCAAGGAGGGCAAGGCCTGGGTGGACAACACCCTGTGCGTGGGCTGCGGCGTGTGCGAGCAGCTGTGCCCCGTGGGGGCCTTTGAGAGCACCGGCAAGGAGGGTTAAGGCAATGGAAACCAAGAATATTATGATTGTAGGCGTGGGCGGTCAGGGCTCCCTGCTGGCCAGCAAGCTGCTGGGCCACCTGCTCATGGAGCAGGGATATGATGTGAAGGTGTCCGAGGTCCACGGCATGTCCCAGCGCGGCGGCAGCGTGGTCACCTACGTGCGCTATGGCGACAAGGTGAATTCTCCCGTCATTGACAAGGGCGAGGCCGACTTTATCGTCTCCTTTGAGCTGCTGGAGGCCGCCCGTTGGCTGGAGTATCTCAAGCCCGACGGACAGATCGTCACCTCTACCCAGCAGATCGACCCCATGCCGGTTATTACTGGGGCCGCTAAGTACCCCGAGAACCTGGTGGAGAAGATGAAGGCCACCGGGGCCAAGGTGGACGCGCTGGACTGTCTGGCCCTGGCCGAGCAGGCGGGTTCCTCTAAGGCAGTAAATATTGTGCTGATGGGACGGCTGTCCCACTACTTCGACCTGCCGGAGGAGGCCTGGCAGGCCTCTCTGGAGGCCATGGTGCCCCCTAAGTTCCTGGAGCTGAACAAGAAGGCCTTTGAACTGGGCAAAAACGCCTGACGCTTTTCCCGCTTTCTTGAAAGAAAGCTTAGCAAAGAACTTTGTGCAAAGCTTCGCTTTGCTTCTGCGCCCGCCCGAAGAGATGCCTTCCACAAGGCGAAAGCCCGCCGGGAAAGCAGACGGGATGGGCTTTACTTACCAGAAAAAGCAAGATCACGATACACACAAGTTAGAGAGGAATGAATCCATTGGAACGGTATTATCAGCCCGAGATTGAATGTGCCTCTCGGGAACAGATTCGAGCCTGGCAGGATGAGCGCCTGGTCAAGCAGGTGCGCAATGTGTGGGACAACGTGCCCTACTACCGCAAGAAGATGGAGGCCAAGGGCCTGACCCCCGACGACATCAAGGGTGTGGACGATCTGCACAAGCTGCCCTTCGTCACCAAGGCGGACCTGCGGGAGGCCTACCCTTACGGCCTGATGGCCCGGCCTGTGAAGGACTGCGTCCGCATCCAGTCCACCTCCGGTACCACTGGCAAGCGTGTGGTGGCCTTCTATACCCAGCACGACATCGACCTGTGGGAGGACTGCTGCGCCCGTGCTATCACAGCCGCGGGTGGCACCAACGAGGATGTATGCCAGGTGTCCTACGGCTACGGCCTGTTCACCGGCGGCCCCGGCCTCAACGGAGGCAGCCACAAGGTGGGCTGCCTCACCATCCCCACCTCCTCGGGCAACACCGAGCGTCAGATCATGTTCATCAAAGACTTGAACGCCACCATCCTGTGCTGCACCCCCTCCTATGCCGCCTACATCGGCGAGACCATGAAGGAGATGGGAATGAGTCCGGAGGAGATCCCCCTGAAGGCGGGCATATTCGGTGCGGAAGCCTGGTCCGAGGAGATGCGCCAGGACATTCAGAATACCCT
>ENA-UPXC01001556-UPXC01001556.1-human-gut-metagenome-genome-assembly--contig:-NODE-1556-length-32046-cov-71.196096_pt1 | contig 32046 bp, 31 predicted proteins | sample MGYA00250047_ERZ773371 | MGnify/ENA primary metagenome ERZ773371 (study PRJEB29103, sample SAMN06111975) | human gut metagenome | biome: human gut; feature: ankylosing spondylitis patient; material... | reverse complement strand
AAATATTATTTTTTCTGGTTTGTAGGCTCCGAAAAGCCTTGTATTTACAGTGTTCCTAATAGGAAGTAATCATATGAATTTTCTTGTGCGGTGTTTTAGTTTAGTCTTTTTCATAGAATTACCTCCAGTTATTTTGTTGTTTAATTTTGTTTGTGTTTTAGATTGTATTGCCGTTATTTATGGTTATATTATACAAAATAAGCAAGATAATAACAATATAAATTCCAAAAGTGTCAATTGACAAAACGGGAATTTCGTCTTGACAAATGATTTTTTGCAAAGAAAATGCTCCGACGCTAAAAAGTATCGGAGCATATATGAGCTTTTTTATAATTAACTGACGGTAATTTTGTTCTGACCGCCTGTTATGTCGGAAAAATTATTTTTTGCACTTTTTACGAATGCGAAGATTGTTTTCAGAAGCATATTTCTTGTTTTGCTGTCAAGACCTGCAAAGGATTTTAGGATTGTTCCCGTGTTTTTAAGCGGATTTTTCAGCATCTCATTAAAGGTTGCAGTTTCGGTCAGCGACAAAAGGGCAAAAACCTCTTTTGTGAACTCCCGTCTTTGAGCAATTGTCAGCGATTCAACAAATTCTTTCAGCGTGTGGTCAAAGAAAACGCTGAAATTTGTAGTGCTTTTCAGCCTGATAAGCCTGTTCTGCTCAATCTCCCACGAATAGACATCGTGTTGGAGAAAACCTTTTTGATTGCTCTTTACAATTGTGTAGCTCTCCTCATGCTCAAACATCATACCGAAAATGCTTGACTGCGGAACAAAGGTGTAGATTCTGTCGTCGATTTCATAAAATCCGCTGTCCCTGATTTTGTCAAGAGAAAACCCCGGTCCGTCAAAATTGTAAATATAATCAATGTGATTTCTTGAATTTTCATCGGTAAAAGCACCGGCATAAACCGCAAGATTTCCACCCTTTGAGTGACCGCCCAGAATGAATTTTCCGTTGAGCATACGGACTGCCTTTTCAAAATAATCAAGAGCCTTTTTCTGTGACGGCAACGGAAATGTGAAGAACATATTGAAGTCCTCCTGCCAGCCGACAAGAGAATTGTCCGTTCCTCTGTACGAGATGAAATAATTCTTTTTGAGAAATTCAAAAGTGATTGCGGAAAACTGCATACTCACATCGGACTCAACCTCGTTTACATACCCCGAAACAAGAATTTTGCCGAATCTCTTGCTCTCTGCCGTCGCTTTCAAAAGGTCGGCGTCACCCTTCCACAATAGATTTTTCTCGTAATCATCGGTTGCAAACACACGCATTGCCGCCTGTTCAAGGGTAATTTCATCAAACAGACAGGACGATACCGCACCGTCAAACGGAAGATATGAAAGCCGTGAAAGCACAAGTGCGTCAAGCTCATTAAAACCGTCCTGTTCAAATGTAAAATCGCCTCTCCGACTTATGTAATCAAATATGCCAGCCATACAAATGCCTCCAATCTGTTTTCTCTCTGTAACTATTGTACCACTTTGTACTAATTATTTCAATACAATTTTGGAAATTGAAAAAGAAAAGGACAAACAAATTCGTTCATCCTTTAACAGTATATGAAGTTATCTGAATTTTGCGATTTCTTCAAGAAATTGTTTTCCGAATTTTTCAAGCTTTGTTCTGCCCACACCCGAAACTTCAAGCATTTCATCAGGTGTTTCGGGGCATTTTTTGCACATATCAACCAGCGTTGCATCGGTAAAAATAACATAGGCAGGAACGCTCTTTTTGGATGCAATGCCTTTTCGCAAAGCCTTGAGCGCGTCAAGTAATTCGGAATTGACAGGCACCTCGGGACGGTGCGTTTTGACAACCTTTTCGGAGTTTTCAACTTTCTTCATCACAAGACGTTCCCGTCCGAAAAGCACATCTCTGCTCTTTGGCAAAAGCTTCAGAGCCTCGGTTTCATTGTCGGCTGAAATATACTCCTTTTCGGCAAGAAAGTCAATTGTGCCGAAAATATGCCTTGCCGTAACCCCTTTCATTATTCCGTAGGTTGACTGATTGTTAAGCTCAGCTTTTAGAATTTTCTCGCCTTTACTGCCCTTTAACACATCACAAATCACGGTTTTGCCGTACCTTTGTCCTGTTCTTGCAATACACGACATAATTTTTTGAGCATCAATTGTGACATCAACAAGCTTGTGAACGGAAAGACAGTTGGAGCATTTTCCGCAGTAAGCCTTTTTATCACCGCCAAAATACCGCAGAATAAACCCACGCAGACAATCGTTTGTTGTGCTGTAAAAGGTCATATATTTTAAGCGTTCAAAATCACGCTCACGAATTTGCTCGTTTTCTTCAATTGTAAGCTCATCGTTGCCCTCGGAATTTTCAATCATAAAACGATTTAGGCGAACATCCTTAGGACTGTAGAGCAAAATACAATCTGCCTCACCGCCGTCACGACCTGCCCGTCCTGCCTCTTGATAGTAGCTTTCAATGTTTTTCGGCATATTGTAATGGATTACATATGTAACATTTGACTTGTCAATTCCCATACCGAAAGCATTGGTTGCGACCATAATATTTTTTCGGTCAAAAACAAAATCCTCCTGATTTTTCCTGCGTTCGTATTCATCAAGACCTGCATGGTATCTTGCCGCCGAAAAGCCGTTATCGCAGAGCAATTCGCAGACAGATTCAACATTTTTTCGGGTTGCACAATAGACAATTCCCGACCTGTCGCCACGCTCCCGAATGAGGTCAATAAGCTTTTCATCCTTTGACGATGACTTTATTACACCAAAGAAAAGGTTGGGGCGGTCAAATCCCGTTGTAATTTCAAACGGATTTTCAAGCCTGAGAATTTTCTTTATATCTTCTTTTACATCATTCGTAGCCGTTGCGGTAAATGCTCCGACAATCGGACGATTTGCAAGGCTTTCAACAAATGAAATAATTTTGAGGTAACTCGGTCTGAAATCCTGTCCCCATTGTGAAACGCAATGAGCCTCGTCAACTGCAACCATTGAGATTTTTATCTTTTTACAGGCGTCGAGAAATCCGTCAGTCAACAGCCTTTCTGGTGCAACATAGATGATTTTGTATTTTCCGTGTTCAACATTTGAAAGCACTCGCAGAAATTGCGGATATGAAAGCGAGCTGTTTATATATGCCGCAGGAACTCCCGACTGAACGAGTGAGCCGACCTGATCCTTCATAAGCGAAATCAGAGGTGACACAACAATTGTCACCCCGTCAAAAAGTAATGCGGGAATCTGATAGCACATAGACTTGCCCGCACCTGTGGGCATAATGCAAAGTGCATCTCTGCCGTCAAGCAAAGCATCAACTATCTGTTCCTGTCCGTCTCTGAAAGAATCGTGTCCGAAGTAATCTTTTAACACGCTTAATTTATCACTCATCTTTTTGCCCTTATCTATCATTCTTTATTGGAATTATAATCATTGTATTCCTTTTCAATCCAAGCCATAAGCAGATTTACAATTTTCTGCTGTTCGACCTCGTTAAGCTGTTTGTCCTTTGCAACTCTGTACCACTTGTTAAGGCACCCCCTGCAACAACAGGCACAGGCGTGCTGTGCGATAAAAACAGGGTGTCCCCTCATAGGCGTTTGCTTTCCGTCATTCGGAATATATTTTGGTGCAAGCCGTGTTCTGACAAAATCTTCTGCATGGGAGCGGATTTTGTTCATTCCCTTTTCATTAATATAGTCTATGTCCTTTTGCTTTAAATGAAACCGACTGCGAAAATCCGATTTTTTTAGTTTGTTTAGTGCCTCATCTATTGTTTGCATTGTTTATGCCTTCTTTTATTGTCATACCTTAATTATAAACAATTACTACGGTAATGGCAAGGAAAAATGCACTCATTTTCTGTTACAGAAAAAAACAACCCCACGATTATTTTACCGTGGGGTTGTTTTCATAGGGTTGCTTTTCAATTATTTTTAGAGATTAAACATCTTTGCAATATTTTTCAGCAAGGGCAAAGAACGCTTTTTCGAGCGAATCCAAGGTTTGTTCCGTCATACTGACCGACATACTGTTTTTGTCGGAAAATATGATTTCAACGATTGTAACCGTGGCATCATCGACTGTCAGTCCTTTGTTTTTTGGATTATATTTTTTCAGAATTTCCAATGCGTCTTCGGCGGTATTACACAGCAGTCTCATATCCGTTTCGTCGATCAAAACATTTTCAAAAGCGATATAACCGCATTTGCAGATAGCGTCAAAAAGAAAATTTACACCTTTTTTTCGCACATAAAAAGAACAGCAGTAGTCAAAATTTGAATGGTTTTTTGAATAGCTCACGGATACAATTTCTTTTTTTACACGCATTTTTCGTTTGGAAATATTATGAAATAACGACCGTAAAGTCATATCGGTTATGTCATGGCAGCCCCGCAGAACGGACAGAATTTTGGCGGATTGCCGTCAGGCTTATATCCGCAAGCCGAGCAAACAATTGCCGTAGCATTTTGCGGAGTAAACGGCTGTGGAGCTTGCTGATTTACTGTGTTGCTCTGCATAGGCATTCCGTTCTGCTGATAGCCCATATTGTTCTGCATGGGCATTCCACTTTGCTGATAACCCATATTGTTCTGCATAGGCATTCCGTTCTGCTGATAGCCCATATTGTTCTGCATGGGCATTCCGCTTTGCTGATAACCCATATTGTTCTGCATGGGCATTCCGTTCTGCTGATATCCCATATTGTTCTGCATGGGCATTCCGTTCTGCTGATATCCCATATTGTTCTGCATGGACATTCCGCTTTGCTGATATCCCATATTGTTCTGCATACCGTTCCTTATTTGTTCACACAGTCTCATTAACTGCATTCCGTCATCAAACGCTCTCATAAGCTCATTTCTTACAGTACCGATTGACGAATCAACATACATTGATATATCGGTTATGAACGGATGATTTACGATGAATTTTGCTTTTAAAGAAGATATTCTTTGCGGTGATGACGATGTGTTTGTATCACGAACATACGGCTGAAGTGCAAGCGGAACATCAAGCATACCGTTTTGCCCCGAAAATGAGTTTGTTGTATCAAACTGACTGCTAAAACCGCTGTTCCTGCCCTGACGGTTGTCATAGCGGTCGTACTCATCCGGAATTCCGTCACGGTCGGAATCCTGCAGGGTTGTATATCCGAGTTCAAGCCAAAAGTCCTGCAGCTGTGAAAAATCAAAAATTTCAGGATTGCTGTTTTTGAAATCTCTGCCTATTGTAAAATAGAATTTTCTATTATTAAAATCTACAACAAGCTTTTCATTTGTGCCGGCACTTGCCGACTGAACAAATGCCGAATATTTCTGTCTGTTCTGTTCACGCTGTTCAAGATGAGTTTTAACATCAGCTATTGTTCTGTTTTTCCAACCTGATGAAAGCGAACTTAATTTGTGCTTGCAGTCGCTGCAAAGATAACCATCTGAAAGCTTTTGCCTTGTGAGGGCGTTTACCTTGTCACCGCAAAGGTCACAATATTTCTTTTCAAATAGTCCCATAAACTTTCTCCTTTACAAAAGATTCACGATTTTCTTCTGAATATTTGTAGCGTCAATAACTGATATTGTGCCGTCACCGTTTGTGTCTGCAATTTTAAAAGTGTAATCGTCAAATTCTTCAAGCCCGACAATGTATTTTTGAACCAAGGTTGCGTCCACAACATTAATAACACCGTCCATATTGACATCATACGGAACAGTAATTTTTACTACAAGGTTAACATCTTTCTTAACAACATTCGCTTCATATACCCGTGTTACGCATTGCGGTTTGCTTACAGTAATGACATATTTGCCTGGAACTGTTTCATAATACACATATAAGGGTTTTGCATTACTGCATACCGTTTCATGTGTATAGCTGCCATTATAGACGCCGTCAGGAGTGTATCTATCAAACTTAATAGTAATAGTGTCATCCGGTAAGCCGCCCGTTCTTAAATCCAGTATAATACGGGCCTTAACCTTTTGCGTAACTTTAACCGATACACTGTAAATGACATCACCGTTTTCACCCGTGACAGCACACCTGAAATGAGTTTCATCAAAATCCGTATTCGGTCTGATGGTCAAAGCATTTGTTTTTGTACCCTTGAAGGAAAATTTGCTTGATGTGGATGAGTTGTCACTTATGTTGAGCCACACAGTTCTTGTTACACCGGTGGGTGTTCTTCTCCTTACTTTCATCTGCCACTGATAGCTTGCGGCATTGTTGGCAGTAACCGATATAGTTCCTTCTTTGCCTTTCATAATTTCTGCCTCAGTGAACTGATGTGAAAATGAAGGTGATTTATCTGCAACAACGTAATATGCCCAAATATAATATTGACCTGTGGTTTCATCCTGAAGAATTGTCGCCTGACCGTCGTCGTTGTACAAGCCACATACTGCGTTCTTGGCAACCGCATATCCTCTGTTCATATTAAAGTATAGCTGACAACAATACATACCGCTGTCAAAAGCTTCTCCGTCGTTGAGCTTTCTGCTAACTTTGTTGTTTTTGTACTCATACCACTCAATATAATCAAAACTGTAGTAAGTGCTGTTTATCGGAGTTGCCGTAGTTGAGGGGATTTTCCGCTGTTCAGGTTTCTCCAAGCCTAAAAATCCAATTACAGGAATTTCTGTCTTATCAAGAAGTCCCGGAAAGTTACATTTTCCCGAATAAAAAGTACCGCTCTTTGAACCCGTTACTTTACATCTAAAGACAACATCTTTCCACCCTGAGTCAGGTCCTACAAGTTCTGCGTAGGTCTGAAATTTAAGATGGTCTGTAAAAACACCCGAAAATTTCGAGTCGGGGTTGTTGGTTTTATCGGAGAGGTTAACCCAGCTTAGGCTCGGATGCTTTGCCTGCCATTGATAGGTAAAGGTTTCGTCTGTACTGCCGCCGTTTACTCCCACGATAATGTTAAGGACATCTCCTTTGTAAACCTCGGTGTCGATATATTTGATATAAGCCTGAGCCGCCGCATTTGCGGTTATGGCTGTCATAGGAAGTGTTGTCAACAGCATGAGAAAGCATAAAACAACACTCGAAATATGCTTTACTTTTTTCTTGATTTTCATAAAAATCCCTCCTTTATGCCCAAGGATCAACCGAAGCCGGAGTTCGTATATCAGAGAGTGCAAGATTACGCCATAAGAACCATTGATTGCCCTTTTTGCGAAGCTCAATCGGACGAGGTGAGTCTGCTCCCGACGACTGAACCTGAACCTTTGCATAACCCTCGCTCTGATAGGTATATGCATACTCGGAAACGGTTATTTTGTACGGAACATTCGGTGTATAATCGTTCTTCACGGATGAACCCTCAAAATATGAGCGAGGAATATATCCCCTGCCCCTGATTCTGTCACGCAAAAACTGAACATCCATCCCGTTCATCGGCTGAGGTCCTTTTAATACATTAAGCATTTCTATTGTGTTTTCCGGACTTTCATCATATTCAAGCAACACCAGCATTGCAAATGCCGCTGTTGAAAGAGGTGACGAAAAGTCAAGCTCCGGCATTTTTTTGAGTTCATCGGCATTTTTCGGATAATCGGCAAATACAAATGTTTTGCTTTTGTGCATTGCATTGTTTACCGCTCCCGAAACGGCCTTTGAAACATTGTTTTTTACAGTCTGATTTGTCATATTTTTTAAGCTGTCAAATATACCCATAAACAGTACCTCCTTTTTAAAGTGCGTCAAGCGCGGCGGCAAGATAATCTGCCGTTACGGATGAATAAAAAAACGAGCTTATTTTTCCGAATTGTTTTGCCTGTTTAACCCTGTCGGCAAGGTCGGGATATGTCTGTTCGTCACAGAGCAGAGCCGTTTTACAGTTCGGCAAATATTCCTTTACTTTTCCACAAAGCTCAAGCCGTTTCTCAATAGTTGAATCGGCAAGTCTTGTGACATCCATAAGCAAAACATCAACTCTTTCTGCAATGCACAAATCAAGAATTTTCCCGTCTTGATTCGGTGAAACATTTTCAATACAAAATCTTCCCTTCTTTACAAGGGCATTTTGAATAGCCTCACTGAGCAAATTATTCTGAACACTGAGCAAAATTTTCTTCAACGGACATCACCCCTTTTCACCTATATCTTTCACTTATATTGTACAATTTTGCGATAGAATATGAATGTGCCAAACGGCATATTTCACAACATAAACAAAAAAACACAGCCGCCCGATTGTTCGGACAGCTGTGACCTTGTGCTAAAAATATTTACGGTGGGTAATTAAAAGGGGGGTAAATAATAAAATAATTATGCTTTGTTCTTAACAGCGCCTATAATGTAAAGTACAGGGATAGCAAGACCGCAGATAAGAGAGAATACACTGAACTGTGATCCGCCTATCATGCTGATAATTTCGCCTGCAATGCACATAACCGCAACAATAACACCCCATACAATACATGTATTTGCCTTGTGCGGAAGTTTTGCATTGATAACGCCGATAATACCTGCAACAAACTCAGCAACCGCACTGATAAGTGCGAAAACGCCGCCGACATAAAGCATAGTCATATCGTATGTACCGTCGTTAAAAGCTGCAAGTGCGGCGATACCGAGAATGGCGATGATTGACACAATCAATGCAATAGCACCGAATACAATCATAAGGATTCCCGTTACTTTAAGAAAAGTTGAACCTTTTGCCTCCATAGTTTTTCCTCCTGTCATTAAATAATAAATTTTATGCACCTTTGTCTGTGATTATTAATCGGACAAAGAGAGCGTTTTGCACAAAAGATATTCACCGTCTGAGCAGTTATATCCTGTAATTGTATTATACTGTTTTAACAGCAAAAAAATATGTGCCGAACGGCACATATTCAGAAAAAAGTATTTATTTGTCGTTAATTCTATCGTCAAGGATTACAAGCCCCGCCTCTCTTGCCTTTACGGCAAGCTCGGTTCTTGACTTAAATCCTGTTTTTTCAAGCATATACTGTATATAGTTCTTGACAGTACCCGGAGCAATGTAAAGTCTTTTGGCAATTTCCGTGTTTGTATCACCGCTTGTCAGTTCACGCAAAACCTCAAGCTCCCTTTCGGTAAAATCCGTACTCATTGCGTTGCCGAATTTAATTTTGGGAGTTGTGTCGGGAAACACACGCTCACCGTTCATTGTTCTGTCCATAAGTTCAATAATAGGTTCGGGACTTACCTCTTTGTACCAAAAGCTGTCAACCCCTGCATCCTTGGCACGCTTTAGATAGGAATATTCGGGCATTGAGGTAACAATGATTATCTTAATTTTCGGGAACTTTGCTTTTATTCTTTCAGCCGCCTCAAGACCGTTTGCTCCCATTGAAGTGCATATATCCATTAAAATCAGGTCAACATCGGAATTTTCACAATGATAATCCGTCATATCGGCATTACTTATTGAGCCCGCAAGCGTATAGTTTTCGCTTTGATTTACATACATTTCAAATAAAGTTCTCGGCATTGACTGATCTTCAACTATCAGCACTCTTGTCATACTGCAGCACCTCGCTTTTCGGTATTGTGATTTCAAGAACAAAAATTTCGGAAGTCGATATTTTCATGCTTCCGCCGATTTGCTCCGCCTTTTTTCTTACGGAAGAAAGTCCGCCGCCCTCATTGATTTTTTGAGGCGGTTTTCTGCCGTTATTTGCAAATTTAAAAATATATTTTTCACCGTCGTCAAGACTTTCAAGAATCATTTTATCTGCTTTTGCGTGTCTTGCGGCATTGTTAAGGCATTGCATTGTTGCAAAAGTCAGAACCCGTGCAACCGCATTGTTATCAGTCGGAAGATTACCGACTGTTTCAAGCGTTATTCCGACAAGCTTTGCGGCATTTTCAATATCCTTAGCAAAGTTTTCGTCTTTGCAATCATTCTCTGCGGTATTCAGAACAGAAATATTGTTTTTCCACATTTCAAGTAATTTACTGTTATTTTCAGACAGAGTGCCGTTTTCAAGATATCTTCTTGTCATTATCAGCGTACTGCCAAGCCTGTCATGAATTATCTCTTTTGTGCGAAGAATTTCTTCTTCTCTTGTCAGGTCACAGACCATTTCATTGTATTTTTTCAGATGAGCATTAACCTTTTTTAACTCGCCTATTTCATATTCCAAGGTTGATGTAAGCTTTGTAAACTCTGTTATATCGGTTGCCGCAAGCTGAAAATACGGTTTTGAAAAAATTTCCGTTTCCGACAACGAAAAGCTGAAAACCCTGCCGTCCTTTAATCTGACTGTAAATGCCCCGTCATTTTCATATTGAGAAGCCTCTTTTATCTTCTCTCTGAATGGCATTGCAACATTAAGCGATTTACCCGTAAGTTCAAGGCATATGCTTTCCATAAGGTTATTTTTCAATACAACAAGTCCGTTTTCGTCAAAATAGCAAAGTCCTGTCGGCAAGCCGTCAAAGCTTTCTTTAATTGACATTGCGGTAATATCGGTATTCCTGCAATGATGAAGCCTTACCGTTATGTACACAGACATTACAGCACAATATGCCGTTATGCCGACAGACAGAGCAAACGGCATTCTGCCAAAAAATTCAGCCATTTTATTAATTTGGTTATCGTAATATATTTTACTCAAGACATGAGTGCTTACCAAAAACATTGTCAAAGAGATTACTGCAATTATAACCGCTGAAATCGGTTTCCACAACCTGATTTTATAAAGAAAAGATTGCGTTGCGTTGTATATTGCCGCACAGGCAACAACAAATTGCACACTCATCAATATAACACAAACAAACGAACGCATTTCAAGGATGGATGTCATATGTCATCACCTCCGCTTTGCATACGAACAAACACAAACAGCGTGTCAGCGTCATATTCCGTGGTGACATTTCCGCCGAGTTTTATAATATCGTCAAGTAAATCATCGGGAATTTTCATTTCATTTTTGCTGTCACAGTTGATTTTTAAATCAATAAATCTGTCATGGACTTTTAAATTAAACAGCAACGCATCTGTGCAGTTCATTATATGCCTTATAAAAATCCCGATGAATTTAAAAAGTGCAATCATTTTTTCGGCTGAAATTTCTCCCGAAACATTACTGAAAAACGAACACGAAATTCCGCAAACAGAAATGTACTCGGCAAGTTCTCGGATACTGTTTTCAAGCTCAAAAGCATTCAGCATTTTTCTGCTTTTTGCCATAATGAGCAGATTGCTTATTCTCTTGATGTAGACATCAACAACACAGGCACCGGCATAATTAACCGAAATATCTCCCCTGTTGTTTTCAATATTTTTGAGTATATTTTCAAGGTCGCAAAGCTGAGGACGGATAAATTCGGTTATACTGTCATAGAGCTTGTTCTGTTCGGTTACTGCCGCTCTTCGTTTTTTCAGCTCTGCCTCTGATTTTAAGATTACATTGTATTCCGAAATCTGCTCTTTTATTTCCGAAAGCTCTCTGTTAATTTGGTTAATTGCCGATATATCTTCCGTCCAAACTGCCTTACCGCCTTTTATATTATGCTTTTTAAGAATTATATTTTCATCAATCAAAACACTGTTACCGTTTTGCAGAACAACATCTTTTGAAACATTTGTTGCGTTTTTTGAGCGGTATTTCACATTGCCCTCATTGTCAAATATGAGAGTGTTAAGATTTGACGCATTGAAAAAATCGCCGTAACCCGTATTTGACGGCACAAGACCTATCTGAATAAGGCTTTCCCATAGAGCAATTGAGGCAAAACAGAACACCTCGGGAACATTGTAAATTCTAAGTCCCGAATATCCGTGATTCAGATTATTCCAGAGTGTGTAAATTATTGCGACAAGAATTATTACAATCGGAATCCACAGTTTTTTGCGTGTTGCGGAAATTCTGCATCGATTGATTGAAAGCACAATTGACGAAAGTACAAGTATAAAAATCCACACTGCAATTACATAGTAAACAGGACCGTAACTGTATTGTTTGTTCCAATTGTGAAAATCGGGTTCAAATACAAAAGCAAGCTGATGAAAATCGTTCGTCATAACAAGCAGCACAAGAACGGCGGCAGGTATAATCAAAAGATATTTTCGGTTATTTGTATTTTCGGGCTTACCGATATTCAGCATTGCAAAAAACATCATAAGCGGCAAAAACACCATTGCTATGTAATATGAATACCAAAGATACCGTCCGTATGTGTTGATGTCGGCAGGGCTGTTGTATTTTATGGCACGAAGAGCCATCCACAAGAGCATAAGCGCCGCAGATATCACAAGGCAGATTCGTATATTCTTCTGAACAATGCGATATGCAACAGACACACCCCAGCCTATAATAAGCCCCGAAAAGATAATAACATCAAAATTTTCAATATAATTGTCTGCCGAGGAAGTAAGATGAGAAAAAATTCTCACCGCACCTCCGAACAGGAATATAATTATCCCGACAACAGTCAGAAGCTTTGTTTTGTCAACCTTGCGAACCATATGCCACCCGTCAGTTATTTCAAGTTTAATTTCAGCAACATAATTTTTTCAAAACACTAATGTTGCACACCATTTTACTACATAATAACACAATAAAACGGATTATACAATTCATATTTACCGCAAATTTAAACGAAAAAGTAAATAGTTAATCCACAAAGTAACTTCCACGGTGGAACTTACTTTGGAAATTAACGCACTGAAATCTTCCTTGTTTTGGACTGTAATCAATCGTGATATTCTTAACAAACTTATTAAACTACAAAAGGCACATAACCGAAAGTGATAACGGTTATGTGCCATATTGTTTTTTTGCAATGCTGTTTTTTCACAGTCCACGAGTAAAATTTGTACCCTAATTAGATTTACACTATTCTCAAACCGGTTGAGGGTGCAAGATTTTGGTTTAACTGTTTTACTACCTTATGATATTGAATAAAAACAAATTTTATGAATGTGCAATATTAAGGATGGTTACAGTATATAAATGATAATTTTAAGTGTATATACAAAATTCTGAGTACACTCGAAGCTGCTATGGATTATTCTGATTTTGATGTTTCTCAGATTGATCACAACCGACTGGAAATAAGCAATGAGCGTTGGAACAGATATATTGAAATGCTTTCCGACTCAGGCTATGTTAAAGGAGTCAGAACTTCAAAATATCTCTCGTGTGATGTCAGTGTTGATTGTACAAATATCCGCATTACTCTCAATGGATTGGAATATTTAACTGAAAATTCAATTATGCAGCGTTTCTACAAACTTGCTAAAGGTATAAAGGACTTTGTTCCCGGTATATAATCAGCAAACTGTAAATTGTACCGTATTTGCCTTGTATCAGTTTTTGTTGCTAAAAGGTAAAGTTAGTTGATTGGATAAAAACAAAATTAAACGAATTTAAACGGGTATTAAATGGGTGTTTGAAACATCCCTTTTACTTTTACCCACAGATTATGGTTATAAGCTCCCGAATTTCGGGGGCTTTTAATATTGCTCAAATATCTGAGCATACACACAATTGCTAATAAATTGAAAGGAGCAAACAAATGGACTTAATGGAAATTTTAAAAGCCCTGTTTGGCGATGAGGCTTTAACCTTTGACCAGTTTGCCGAAAAGGTAAACAATGCGGCAGATGTTAAGCTCGGCAACCTTGCAGGCGGTCAGTATGTCGAAAAGGACAAGTATGATGATGTGTCAAAAAAGCTCGAAACTGCAAACGCAAATTTTCTTGAGGCTTTGTCAAGAAAATTGTGCAAGTTATTTTTCTAACTTACAGACTTTATTTTACAAGCTCCAATCCGCTGTTTTGTTATTGCTTGAAGGATTATTATTTACACAGAATTTTATGGGGTGCCGTTTGTTTACAACATTCCTTACTGCGGTGACTTACAAATATCTACTTCAATGAACATGATATTCTTAAAAAATTGTTTCAAATTGCTATTGCAATTTACATCCATTAATTTTTCCTCCAATCAATCTGAATTTTTTAATTCAGATCGATTGGAGGACTTCTGTTTCTACAAATCATAATTGCCCTTTCTGCTTTCAACGCAAAAGGGCAAAAAATAATGCCGACAGGTAATAGCATTAAAAGCTATAACTTGTCGGCATTTAAATTCTAAAATTTGACTTTATTTAATCTCCGCAAATATAATCAGTCATCTATGTTATCCAATTCTTCAAATAGTATGTCATGTTTGTTTGCATACTGTTCTGCATAACTACCCTTTATTCCATAGATTGTGAGCTTATCACAACCTTCAAAAGCGTTATCTGCAATATATTCTACCTTATCGTAAATGATAATTTTCTCCAACAAGGTGCAATTTTCAAAAGCACCCCATTCAATGCTCTTAATATTTTTAGACAAAACTAACTGTTTTAAGGATATGCAATTACTAAATGTATATCGTTGTATTGCAGTAATATTATCGGGAATATTTATACTTTTTAGTGATGTGCAACCGGAAAAAGCACCGTATGCTATACCACGATCAGCAATATTATCCGGAATTACAAGCGTTTCTAATGAAGAACAGCCTGAAAATGATAAACTTTCAATTTCTTTTACATCACCATTAAAATTAACATTTTTCAGACTTTCACAATTCGTAAAAGAGAATTGTTTTATCGTACTTGGGAGTTGTATACTTTCTAATGAAGTACAATTGTAAAAACATCGGTTAAATGTATACTCTATCCCTTCAGAAACAACAATCTCCTTTACTATGTCGTTATCCTCAAACATTCCTTTTCTTTCCGCACCCCACAAATTGTATCCTGTAACATATCCGCCTAAAGCATTTACTTTATGGAAAAATATTGTTGAAGGAATTACAACTTTCTCTGACGGGTAGTTTATCTTTACAATTGTTGCCGATTTATTTGTATATCCATCGGTTTCATATGTGTACCCAAACCACCAATGTTCACTTGAAAAGATTTGCAACAATATAAATATCACTAACACTACGCACAATATCCCGATAGGTAGTTTATATTTTTTTATTTTTTTCATCATATTAATATTTTCTCGTAAAAAATATAGTTTTAATTATCAACAAACCGATAATTATTAATTTACAGACTGAATTGTTGTATCCAATTTTTCAAATGGTATGTTATGTTTTTTTGCATACTGTTCTGCATAACTACCCTTTATTCCATAGATTGTGAGCTTATCGCAACCTTCAAAAGCATTATCCGCAATGTAATCACATTCATCATAGACATTAATTCTCTCTAAAGAAACGCAATCCCGAAAAGCTCCGTCACCTATTTTTATTAAGTCCTCAGGCAAATTCACTATTTCAAGAGATTTGCAACCATCAAATGTCCAGCTCTCAATAATCCTGACCTTTGACGGAACATCAATAGTTTGCAGAGAAGTACACCATTGAAAAGCGTTTGAACCTATTTCTGATAGCTTGTCGGGTAAATCAACATTTGTAAGTGAAGTACATCCTTGGAAAGCCACACTCTCTATACAATAAACATTTTTTGAAAACTTCACATTTTTTAATGAATAGCAACGAGCAAAAGCATTAGTGCTGATTTTGTTAATTTGCTTCGGTAAGTATATTTCTTCAAGCCCGGAACAATCGCTGAAACTAAAGGATTCGGTAATAGTATCTCCGTCAACAATGTTCACTTCCTTTAAATTATCACACCGCACTACGTCAAATGTCGTCATTGTGCCTGGTATAGTAATTTTTTCAAGATTATAGCAATTAGCTATAGCCGGGCCATAAGTTTCCACTACTCCTTCAGGTATTATAATTTCTTTTACAACATTATTTCCCTCAAATACACCTGTAAGAGACACCCCAACTAATGCAGCTTCTTCTACACAACTTAGCTTTTTGACTTTATATGAAGAAATTTCCGAAGGAATTTCAATGGTTTCAGCCAATATATCGGTTTTTATCAATGTAGCGTTTTGATTTTCATCAATTTCAAATGTATATCCTTCAGCAGTTTTTGTTATAGGGTATTGCTCTTTACAACTTGAAAACATTAAAATAAAAACTGTACAAAAAGATATTGCAAATACTATATTTACTCGTATTAATCTAGTTGTTTTCATATATAAAACCTTTCAAAAGTTTGTAGCACTAATTTCAAAGATGAATGAGCAAACATAATTGCTCCTTCATCTTTAGAAATTTATAATGAATCAGTTAATCTGGTTCATATGTTGTCCAAGTATTATCCTTAAACCACACATCTTGTGTAACCAAATGCCCAGGTTGCAATACACCAGGTATCTGTTTATTCTTCGAATCATTGAACATTACTTTCGGATTTTCCATTCCAATTTTCCATTCCAATTAATGTTGCAGTGCCATTGAAAAAGTCGCCCTCAAATGTATATCCCTCTCTGTTGTGTTTTCCGTTAATACTAAAATATGCAATAGTAAATACAACAACGCATAAACCTAAAACTAAAGCTATAATGCTCGAAACTATTTTCGATTTTGGCATTATCTCACTTCCTATTCTTTAGATGAAATAAAATTATATCAACAAACAGTTACTCACTAGTTTAGAAACTCAATTGTTGCATCTAATTCTTCAAAAGGTATATTGTGTTCGTTTGCATATTGCTCGGCATATGAGCCCTTTATTCCGCAGATTGTAAGTTTGTCACATCTGTCAAAGGCATCATTAGCTATATATTTAACTTCATCATGAATATTTACTTTTTCTAAAAAGTCGCAGCTATAAAACGTCCCACTATTAATAGATGTTACTTTTGGTGGTATAGTAACAAATGTTAGAGAATCACACTCCCTAAATGCATAAGATTCAATTGTATTTATGTTTTCAGGTAAATCTATTTTTTGTAACGCACATTCTGCAAAAGCATCACCTTCTATCTTTTCTACACTACTTGGCAATTCGATAAAACGCAGGTTTTTACAATTACTAAACATTGATTCACTTATTGTTTTTATTCCTGTTTCAAATTCCACAGACCTTAAATATTTACAAAAAGCAAACGCCCTTGTCCCGACTACTCTAACGCTGGAAGGTATATTCACTTCACAGAGACCTGAAGAATAAAATGCATCATTACATATTTCCGTTACACCTTCAGGGATACTCACTTCTGACACATTACTGTCTTCGAATATTCCCCTTTTAGCTGCTCCTGAAAGATTAAGCACCTCATACTCACCTAACTTTGTAACTGGAACTCCATAAACACTTGACGGAAGCTTAACATGATACTCTTCACCCGTATATTTAATCAAAGTTGCTTGACCATTATCCACCTCAAACCAATAGTTATATTTTTTTGACATATAATACTCCGTACCATCTGATTTGTTACTCTTCCAAGGATGAAGCAAAAGTATTATTAATGCTATAAATGCTACAATTAATACAATTATCAATATAATTCTAGTTTTTTTATTCATGCACTATCACTCTTTTTGTTATAGTATATTGTAATCGGATGACATAGCAAAAGACTTTGTCATCCGATTGCTTATCAAAGTATATTACGGTTTATATGTTGACCATATACCATCTTTATACCACACATCCCGTGTTACTAAGTGACCTTCTTGTAATACTCCTGGTATCTGCTTATTTTGAGAATCATTAATTATTACTTTAGGATTGTCTATATCATATATCGTATAGGTTAACCAATTATCGTACATTTGACTATTCATCAGCGTACCAGGCCATTCCATCAGAATATCATTATCTTCATAGAAGTAAATTCTTGTGTCCCAATACTCCCAATCAGAAGGACGATAAAAATGAACAGTAATTCCCTGTGGTTTTTTGCTATATGCAGTTTCATTTACTACCCACATTTCATCTTCTGTTATTTCAATTCCGGGTTGATTGATACCGGGATGTTGTTGTCTGGTTGCAACATCAGTAGTGTTATTATTAAAAATAGCTCTCGGATTGTTCACACCGTAAATTGTGTAAACATACCGGTTATTACCACCATTAGGGGACATTTTCTCTCCTGGGAATGGGGGTTCATGGTCATCATCATTATAATAATAGATATGAGGAGGCTTTGTCAAGAAAAGTGTGTAAGTTTTATAAAGATCATAAAAAATTATGTTAATGCCTTAAATCATGTGCTCGTATTTTTTAATACGGGCACTGATTTTTTCATTCGCAGCCAATTGACATCTGACCATAGCCCAATTTTGAACCTTACTGCCATTCCACTTTTTGTAAAGCTCGGTTGTGCGTAAATAGAGCAATTTGAGTAGTGCATTTCATTTGGAAAAGCACCCTTTTTTGCAACTTTTCTGAAACTTGAATTTATGCTTTCAACCGCATTGGTTGTACACATAACCTTACGAACGGCACTGCTATAATCAAAAAGATGCTCGACATGGTTGAAATTTCGTTTCCACACATCAACTGCTCCGTGAAATTGTTTGCTGTGCAAACGGTGAAATACTACATAACGCATTGTGAAATTTTCTGCTAACGCAGAAAGAGAAATGAAATAAATCAGCTCACGCCGTAGGCATTTCACATTCAGAAGGAATATTTCACATGCAAAGCGTATTTCACAAATCCGTAAGGATTTATTTCACTAAAAAAACGACAGGTAAAAACCTGTCGTTTTCTGGCTCCCCCAACTTACTTTGTAAGGGTGGAAAGTAACTGCCTCGCATACTATGTTTGGTTCTTAAACAGCACTCACTCAATCCCAGTTCACTAAAAACAGTCCACAGGGTATTAGAGATAAAGAAGGTCTTATGTAAAACAGTCGGAATGATTGATTTTGTAGGATATAATCAAGATTAACGGAGGTTTTACAAAATGAAAAACATTATTTCAGAATTGTTCTATGGGAATATTGATCCACAAACTCGCAGTTACCAAAAAGGCAGTTATATTCAAAAATATATGACTATTCTTGCTAACGCAGAGGAAGTCTTAACGAAAAACCTGTCAGGAGATGATAAGAAAACTTTTTTGTCATATGCAAATGCTTCAAATATCGTTTTAGGGGAATCGGAATTAGATAGTTTTATTGTTGGCTTTCGTTTGGGTGCTCAGTTTACTTACGATACCTTTGTTAGCAACACAGCTCTCTTTACTGATTTCTTGAAGGAGGAAGCAGAATGAATACAAAGTATCACATCTATCTAAATTATGAAGAAAGGCGATTAGTGATTAAAAGCCTAAATGATTTGAGGAATAGACTAATATCCGAAGGTAAATACACCGACCTCATTGATGAAGTTTTGGTTAAGGTAGCTAACGCTAAAATCAAGAAAATGAAGGTTGTCAGCAAAAGCTCGTAAACGGTATATTTGCGGATTTTGAGGTTGGTAATTATGATACCTTAACCCATTAAGTTCAACACTCTAAGAATCGCATAAATACTGGCAATTCACATCGAACTTTGTACACACTTTTTCGACTGCTATGGAGGAATTAATTATGACAAATAAGATTACATATACACAGCGAGGTAATTACCTTTTACCCGACCTGAAATTACCCGAACAGCCAAAGGTTAAAATTGGCATTTGGGGCAAGCGGCATTTGAAGTATATCAAACATCACCGCCCAATCCTGTATACAAATCTGCTGACAAGTTGCAAACTCACAGCCTACCTTGTCGATATCGACAAGCAGGCAGAAGATATGTTCTTTCGCTTGGTAAAACAACTCGCCAAAAAGGAAGGTGTAACTGAACAGCTCAAAGCAGACAATCAAATGCTGTGGGTTAGACGTATGAATAATATACGAAATCAAGTGGCAGAGATAGTAAACAATGAAATAATTTTCATTTAGGTATATTAAAACCAGCAATAAGGGCACATTGTCCATCTATATGACAATGTGCCGTTAGTTTGATTTAAAAAGGAGTTTCTTCTCTTGAAGCATCAAATTCATTTTCTGTTGTGTTTTTGGGCCAGTTTTGGTATTTGCAGATATCTGTAAGGTTATTGTTTTTTATGTATTTCTTGCGGTATTGAAAAATTGCTTCGATTGTTTCAAACAAATACTGGTCATAATTATCGGTATCCTTTTCAGGGCAATCAATTTCAAGTTTATTAATATCCAAAAATTCTAATGGTTCCTGTTCGTCGTAAAAAAAGTTTTCATTATAAGCATCAACTAATTCGCAGAAGTATTCAATCTTTTTTGATGTGCGATTTATGTATTGGATTATTGATTGCTTATAATCTTGACGGTTTTCGCTTTGTATAAAACAAACATAAGAAATCTCTCCTTTAATATGAGCAGCATTTTCATAATTTCCAGTCATAATACATCTAAATATCTCAGCTCTAATTTTCCGTTTGAATTCTTTCGAAACTTTTAATTCAGATGTGTCATTAGAGTGAGATATAACAACACCCGTGATTAGATGTTTATTTTTGGGCGTATGATAGTGGAGTTTATCTTGATTGATAATAAAACCTTCACTTTTTATTATCTTTTCTATGATAGGAAACATTTTTAGGAGAAGACCTTTGTTATCACAAGAAAAATACATATCATCAGCATATCTTGTGTAAAGAACTCCTCTCTTCGAACACAGACCAAACAACCTCCTGTCTAATCTCATACATATTAAATTAGACAGTGCCGGCGAACAAACTGCACCTTGTGGTAACTTGTTTTCTAATGTGCATAAATTTGTAAGGATTGCCGAAGCTGTATTATTATAACCTATCCCCTTAAATATTCTATACACTTTTGCTGCATTAATGCTTGGAAAGAAATCGCTCAAATCAATTGATAGACCATATAATGAATCCGAATGATAATAGGCATTCTTTTTTATATCAAACTTATTATTGTTTGAGCTTTTTCTAAACGCCATTGCATAATCACTTGGGCGAATTTTATTAAGAATATTTTTCAAAATCCATCGCTGAGTGATTTTTAATGTGTAAGAAGGAATTGCTATTATTCTTTTTGTATCGTTCTTTTTTGGTATCTTTTTAAAGGAATAATAGCTTTCTGTTTTATTTGTTAAGAGATAGATTAGTTTGGTACTTAGTCCAATTATTCTTGAAAACTCTTCTAAGCATTCAAAATATGGAATACCTAAAGAATTAATGAGAAGTAAATTATTTTTTTGCATAAAAAATTACCTCTTTTACCATAAGTCTTTCGTAAGATAAAATTTTTATTGAAACAAGTGCTTTAATAAAATGTTTTATATCACGAATTGTGAGTAAGCGTTTAACCAAGGACTGGCGAATCACCGTCCAAAACAATAAAATATGTATACTTACATAAAGAATTGTAAAAACTAAAAGAGGTAATTTTTAATTATTTAACTGTTCTTTTAGTATATCACATCTTATTCTGTCATGCAACTCATTTTTGTATGGAATATTACTTTTTCTAAAAAAACTATCTGTTGAAATATACCCTTTTTCTGATAAAGATAAAACTTGATCTGTTATATTTCGGTCTATGTTAATATTCCCATTTACATATATAATACCAAGTTTATGCAAATACCTTAAAGAAGCATTGAATAGTTCATTATAATCTTTCGGAATGCCATATTTATTTCTAATTAATTCTTTTAAATTCTTATATAGCTGTTTGCGATTATATTTTTTATAGAAATATAAGATTAAGGGAATAAAAGAAATATATTCAGGTAGCATTGTGAAGTCGGGGCAAGTGTTTTTAAAAAAGAATTTTTTGCGTTTACTGTTTAATCCTCTATATTGAGTAATAACACTATTCTTAAATTGCGATAGATTTGTTTTATCAAAGATTAGTATTCTATCTTTATCTATAGTTTGAAGCTTTTTGACGGGGCCATACATAATAAAGCTATGTTGACGGCGATACTTTTTTTCTATGCCAATTATTAGTTTATTTCGTATTTGTTCGCTTTGTACAAAAGCGCCAAGTTCTGCTGCTGAACCCATACTCTCACAAATAAGTAAAATCGAATTTGCACTTTTAGCTAAAATGTTCTCATAATCAAGCAGATTGGACTTTCTGTCTTTATTCATCATTTCCATAAACAAATCTTCAGGGTATAGTACTTGTATACCATTTGATTCTAAATGCACTCGTATATTATCTCTGATACAATCATCGGTAGCTCCTCCACAAAGGAATACATAAAGTGTATCTTCATAGGATTTTGCAAATATTTCATCGTGTATTTTTGTGAAGCGTTCAGATTCTATCATATATTACCTCTGTTGTTATAATACTATCCAACTGTTCCCGAATCTCATCAAATCCGCAATTCAAATCAAGCGTTTTCACGCTTATTTGGTTGCCGCTCATTTGATAGGTGTTGTCGGGGACAATTTGTTCGTCTGTTTTGGCGTAGAGCAACATTCCCGAAACGGTTACTTGCCTGTCCTTCAGTTCTTCCTGCTTGTTCTTGACGTAGGTAAAAATCTGATACAGGTTTGCCGAGTGGACAGTTGCCTTATTAAACCGCTGCTGTGTGGTATGGGCGTAATATTTTGCGTCGATAATCAGAATGTTATCGTCTTTTTCGAGCACAATATCTGACTGCATAACCGGAAGCATATTGCAGAAATCGTCGTCGAGCTGCCACGGGATTTGCGGTGCGCCGACGGTCAGTTCCGGATGTTCCTTGCGGAAATATTCCAGAATAAACTTCTCATACAAGCGGTGCATACGCTGTTCATCGAGGAAATCCATCAGCTTGGTTGTGCCGTCCGACTGTGTTTGCAGCAAGCCCTTCAAAACCAAATAGCAAACCGAAACCAGCATACGGTACGTCTGATTATTGCGGTCATAGCGCAGATTCCAGTTGATACTGTAAATCGGCAGCGGCTCAATATTGCCCAAGAACACCAACAGCTTTTTCATTTCCTTTTTGCGGCTCTTGTCAACGTCCGCCACCATCAGGCGCAGCATTGTCGTCTTGATGATACGGTTCATATAGGCGTTTTCGGAAAACTCGTCGTAGGAGCACACAACCTGCCGCTTGATAATGGAATTTGTTTTCAGCGTTTCCGAAATTTCCATTTTACCACGCAGCGCCGTCAGCGGTTCACGCTTCGGGATATAATCCTTCATCAGACCACGCTTGAGCTGCTTTGACAAGCCTTTAATCAGTATTGCGGCGCATAAATCCGCTACATTCTCAAAATGCTCTGTCGCCACACTTTTATATCCTTGCTCGTTCAGCACTTGAAATGCGTAGGAGAGCATATAGTAGATATTTTGAATCGGAATCACTTGACAGCACTCCTCAAACGGTCAGTCCATTCTTTTACTTTTGAAGGCTCGTCAAACCAATACTCTTTGAGCAAGGGGATAATTTCAAACTCCACAATATTGGTCAGCGTGTTCTCCTTAATCTCCTCAATATCGCAGAAATAGCTGTGACCGATACAGAAGCCCTCATCGAGAGATTCGTCGTCGGCAATCTTCTGATTCAGGCTGATAACGCAGTCAATTAGTTTGTTGAATTTATCATTTTCTAATCCGTACTGATATTCTCTAAAGCCCTCGGATTCAAACGCAGGCTTCATTTCATAGAACGCAAAACGCCTGCGGAGCGCATAGTCAATCATCGCCAAGCTTCTGTCAGCTGTGTTCATCATACCGATAATGTAAACATTTTTCGGGACGGAAAACTTGTCCGAAGAGTAGAGCAACTGAATATCATTACCTCGCTTATCGGCTTCAATCAGCATAAACAGCTCGCCGAAAATCTTACTGAGATTGCCACGATTGATTTCATCAATGATAAAGAAATACTCGTTTTCTTTATCATCGGACGCTTTCTTGCAGAAGTTGTAAAATGCGCCCTTCTTAATTTCAAAATTCATTCCTGTGCTTGACGGACGGAAGCCCTCGACAAAATCCTCATAGGAATAACTTTGATGGAATTGAACAAGCTGCACACGTTCGGGATCCTTAACACCCATCATTGAATAGGCAAGACGCTTTGCGGCGTAGGTTTTACCGACACCCGGAGCACCCTGCAAAATGACGTTCAATTTCTTACGGAGCAGTCCTTCTAACGTGTCATATTGTTTTTCACTGATATATACGTCTGCAAGAAAGTTCTCTTTGGTATAGGTGTTCAGCGGTTCTTCCTCGACATCAATATCATCGTCATCATCTTCTGTATCAAACATTGCATTGAGCTTTTCAACGTATTCTGTATATTGGGTAATATCGGTCAGCGTTTTCATAACTGCCTGACCGGGATGTTCCCATTCACCGATGTCTGTCCACTTTACTTTACGGGTGTTATTATACTCATCTTCGCTACTGTCATCATATATATAACCGGACTCAACAACGCCACGACCGATTATTTTATACATACCTTGCTTAGCGAAAACAATATCGCCTGGTTTCATCTCATTAGCAAACTGCCAAGTAGCAAGAGCTGCATTGCGATAAGGCTTATTGTCGCCGTAGGTGTCCTGCATAGCAGATTTCATTTCCGATTTTGAAGTGAAGCGTGTCAAATCACCGATTTCACCCCAACCGATGAGCATAATTCCTTTCTCGGTACATTCACTCCACTTTGAAGCATTATTGCCGGGCGAGTAAATCCAATAGCGCTTTGTGTTTACATCTTCGTCAGCAAGAGCTGAGCCTTTATCTTCTTTATCTTGCTGGTTTTCTTTAACAATCGTCTTGAAAACCTCTGACGCTAATTCGTCTGTCATATCAACAGTCCAGCCATTTTCGGTGAGTTTCCAAACACCACGAGTGCTGTTGTCCAAATAACCGCCTCTGACAAGATACTGCCTTGCCCAAGCAACGTCATTGTTGAATTCAGGCGTTTGCGTCTTACCGACAACTGCGCTTGTTTCTTCCTCGGTCAGCTTTTCGTTTTCTATAATTTTATTTCGTGCTTCTTTCGGAGTAGCCGAACCGCCTAAATCTTTGAGCGCCTGCAAAAGAGGCTTGAACCAACGCAGAAACTTTGCGCCGGAATTAGCATCGCTTTTCTCGGAAAGTTTCTCATATTCATCATCTTGCTTAGATACACTCCACGCACTGCAAGAAAAATCTGCCAATGATTTATAGGAACATTTGTCAGATTGAATATAAGCAATGCAATCATCACAAAGTTTTAAGTATATCTCTGCTTTCGGTGTATCACGCAGATTTTTTACTGTGGCTGTAATTGACTCAGGTAAGCTGTCATTATTCTTTATAAACCACCTATTGCGTGAATCTAAATTTATAAATCTGTTGGGACGAATCCAGTATAAGCCCATTGACAAATTCCATTTTACGCCTTTTTGTTTCCTAACTGTATTAAAAGCAGAAATAAACTCTTGTCTGTTTTCTTCTGTATCGTTTTTTGACAGAGTAAGCGCTAATTCAAAAATTGACCAGAGGTTTTGTATATCTGATTCTCCTCTGTTATCTACAAAATAGAAAAAAGTAGATTTTAGTGGACTTAACACAGGAATTCCGTCAAAAGACATAGGAACATCAGCTTTTATGTCAAACAATTCCTTGAATTCAGTAATAAGTTTTATCCTGTTCTTTTCAGTTAGTTGTTTATTAAATAATCCAAAAACTGTAAAAGGATCAATATCAACAAGGATATTATTTCCGCCTTTATCTCTATCAATAGTCGGCAGTTTTATCCCTGTAACCTCATAAACCTGCTTTATTTTTTCAATCAGCTCCTGTCGATTGTCCTTATATGCAAGTAGCTTATCTGCAAACTCCTCATAAAATGATATCCAATCAAATTGATTCTTAGCGCTCATACTATAGCCCCTTGATGATTGATAATTCTTAGTTATCCTTTATTCATTATTTTCAGGTAAGGTCAATAATACATTTCTGTTAACAAAATACGCTACACATCTTACATTCAACTGGTGTATGTCTATGTAGTGCTTAATCTCATTCTAAGAAAAAAGTATTAAGCCTTAACTAAGCCTATATTTGAGGTAGATAATATAAAAATATTTATATTATCTACCTCTTATGATACTAATTGTAACATAATTTGACAAATATTTAAATAACTTTTACGCAAATCAGTTATAAAATTTCACACGGTATTTTTATGTATTTTGCATAATAGAATCTTGTTCACTGCTTTATAAACATACTTTTATGCAAAATAAATCTAGGCATTTGAATAGACTTTCTTTGTTTTCTATTGCATAATAAATTTATTAAAAACAAGGAGCTATATGCGATGGAAATAAAAAATGTACAAGCAAATAATCTAACAACTGATTATCTAAACTGTTGCCTTTCAAGAAAAAATCTTGATCAGAAAACTATAAAATCATACACTATTGATTTAAGGCAGTATTTTGAATTCACTATGGAATCTGCTATTGAATGGACAAACAAAAAATCCATTGAGCAATACATTGATTTACTGCATTGCAAGTACAAACCTAAGAGTGTTAAGCGTAAAATTGCTTCGCTAAAAGCATTTTTTCACTATCTTGAAATTGAGGAACTTATTGATATTAACCCTTTTCATAAGATACAAATCAAGTATAAAGAACCATTTATTCTCCCAAAAACTATTCCCATAAATAATATTGAGCAAATTATTAAGTTTGCTTATTTAAAACTTACCAAATCTAAAACAGAGTACGCTAAAAGGGTTGCTCTGCGAAATGCACTTATACTCGAGTTGTTATTTGCCACCGGAATGAGGATTTCAGAATTATGCACACTCACGACTGAACAAATTGATTTTAATGATTACATAATCAAAATTTACGGAAAGGGCTCAAAAGAACGCCTGATTCAAATCTGCAATCAAAATGTTCAGGAGTTGCTCAAAAAGTATAATCAATCATTTAAATTTGAAATAGCAAACAACAAATTTTTCTTTATAAATAGACTCGGCAACCGTCTATCTGAACAATCTGTTCGTAATATGATTACCAACTATGCAATCGGTGCAGAAGTGCCGCTGCACATTACTCCGCATATGTTTCGTCATTCTTTTGCAACTCTACTGCTTGAAGAAGATGTTGACATACGCTATATTCAACAAATGCTGGGTCACAGTTCAATTACAACAACGCAGATTTACACGCATACGAGTATCAACAAACAGAAGATTATTCTATCTTCCAAACATCCGAGGAACAAACTTGAAATTGGGATATAATAAAAGCCCTGCGAGCTTTTTGGACTCACAAGGCATTAGACTAAATTTATTCACTTTTATCAAAATCATTTTCTATTACATCGGAAATAAGATTTGAAAAATCAACGGCATTTTTTGAAGTAATAACAGGTTTTCCTTTTTCAATCCTTTGAGATTTTTATACTGACGAGTTGTCATTCCTGACCACGCTTTTGTAATTTCATCAGTCAGAATTGCATATTCTACCCCCTGTTTTACACCACGAGAATCCCATTCATCAGTAAGCTCTTTTCTTACCTGTATAGCCTGAAGTCGTTGATTTATCCACTCTCTGCTATATCCTTTTTTCAGATATGTTTCAAGGGCTCTCTCTATGGTAAGTTCAGGGTCTATGGTTTCATCAATTCTCTCTCGACCAACTTCTGCAAGCCACATTTTGAAAGGTTCTGCTTTTGGCGACGGGATTGACTGTATTAATCTTAAAAGCTGTTCTGTATTTGCAACATCCGTCTTGTAATTTTTACTATCCTTAGGAGATTGCATTTTCAGTTGTACGATATTTTCGTACAACTGGTTTGCTCCTTCAGCTTTAAGTTTTCGCTTAAGATCGCTCCAGTAACGACGAGGTTCGTTACTGTCAGTCAGAACTGAAATTACATCAACTATGGAAAAATACCATTCTTCTTCCGACTCATTCCACGCAGTACGAATCTTTTTATCTTCAAAAATTTGTATCTTATTTTCTTCGCTCATATATCTTCACCCACTTCTAAGCTGAAAATATTATAGCAGAATAAATTTGTAAATTCAATCTATTAAGCTTTATAGAGATAGGAATTGTTCATAATTAAGGTCGAAGACAATCTCTAATTCGTATCCCCGTGATACTTTCACTTCTCTTATGAGCTGACAAGCTATCATTTTCTTCTGTTCCATTGTGGAGTTATCAAACTCATCAGCCCAAGTTCTGAATTGTGAGTAATAAAAATCAAGCTTACCCATCGCATTTTGCTGATTGGCAAGCTTGAACTTTATATCACTTAATTCAAATTCTTTTTTATGGAGTAAATCGTTTGTATTGTCAATAGAAGCTGACAGTATGTCTGGAGTAAAGCGGCTTTCGCCGAGTAAAGAGCGTCCTATTTCGGCGGACAATTCAACCACCTGTCTTTTAAGCTTTTCAATTTCTTTTTCAAGCTTTGTCTGTTTTCTCCTATACTCCGATATTTCGGATTTGTAGCGTTTTTCCAACGCTATATCTTTTGGTGTTGATTTGATTTTGGCGAGATAATCTCTCAGCGTTTCAAGCACAGCACCGTCAATTCTGTGCGCTGCATAAGCCGATTGACCGTCACAAACACCTCTTTTCATCGCTTTATTGGTACAGATATACCTTTGTCTGCGAACTCTGTACTGACTGCCGTCTGCCCTGTCGTATCTGTCGATATAGCTTGTTGATACCATCTTCTGACCGCAGTGAGCACAGTATATATTTCCTGACAGCAATGTACTGCCTTTTGTAGTCCTTGCTATCTGTTGCTTTTCCTCATTTTTTGAGGAGCGTTGTTTCAGTATAAACTGTGCTTGCTCAAAAATATTTTCATCAATGATATGCAGTCTTTCTATATACGGCGATTCAACACCGCCTGATACTAGATAGCCACAATATAATTTGTTCTTAAGAATCCGATTAACCGTATTACATTGAAATTTGCTGTTATTATGGGTTCTGATTCCGTGACTGTTCAGATAGTCAGCCATTCGATATGAACCATAACCCTCTTTAACTGTCATCTCAAATATCTTCTTGACTATCGGAGCTTCATCATCGTCAACGACTATGTCCATAAGCTCTTTTCCCTTTTTGTTGATTTCACCGCTTTTTATAAGTTTGTAACCGAATGGTGCAACACCTCCGGTAAATTTGCCGTCCATCGTCATCTGGTTAAGGCGAGTTTTAACACGAGCTGACGTTTTCTGGCTTTCACCGTTGGCTTGCCAAAATCGTATGTAATTCATAAGTTTGTCCACATGATTATCCATACGCTGTTCGTCCTCGTTGACACTCCATACCTCTATGCCGTGCTTAATAAACCATTCGACGACAAACGGGGTTTCGTCATCAATTCTGCCTATTCTGTCAAACATAAAGACAAGGAGCACATCGAATTCTTTCTTTTCTGCGGCGGCTTTCAAATCCTGAATAGCATCTCGATCACTTGCCGAAACCTTAAAGCCTGACACGCCTTTTTCCTGAAACTCTTTCAGAATTGTCCAGCCATTGCGCTCTGCGAATTCTCTGCACGAGGTTTTCTGCATTGGAATATCATCTTTATCGACCTGACCTTTGGTTGATACTCTGTACAAGCAATATACTCTTTTCATTTTATCACCCATTCATACGATTTTTGCAAACCAACAATACTACATAATTTTTATAATATCCAGCGAAATCCAAAATTAAATTGAAAGAAATTCAGCATCCAATCTGAGATTTCATTCTGTTCTCAAATGTATCCAAAAGATTTTCGAGAATATTCCTTTCAACATGGTTATTTCTGTTTTTAGAAAAGTAGATTGTGACCTTACAGTCATTTATAACAGATTCTATTTTGTGTTCAGAATCAATTTTATTTTCATTTATATAGTTTTCGTTCAAATTACCACCTGTTCCTTATTTTTTGTCATCTATATTATCCTTCATCTGCTCATCAGCTTTTGCCGCTACATTGCACAGGCACATAAAAACTACACCTATAAAAGCACCGACAAAAAGTCCAATAATAAAACCTATCATTTAAACACCCACTTTCTCGCTATTTATCTTCTACACCGACAGCAGAAATAAACATAATTTGCTTTCTGCTGTCGGTTTAATATCAATCGTTTTGGATAACTCTAAATTTCACGCTATCCTTTTGTCGCTATTTATCCTCGATACCCTGCGACAAGGAACACATCAGACGGCATTGCATTATAGCCTCATTGGAATTTCACCACCGTGGGGATCTCCCACAGCCGCCATCTTTGGTTGCGACGGTTCTATCACGCTCGACTTTTGACTTAACGGAAGTATCATTATCCCATCTGCCTGTCATCGCCGTCATTGAATTTGCCTTTCAATGTCTGAGTCCTGAAGATATATAAAATATGTTCGCTCATGTGGCTTGTCCGTTCCGAACAGCAGAAAGAAAGTATCTGATGTGCTGATATTTAATTTTCAAAGAGCAATGCCTGTTCTCTGAAAATGAAAACAGGCGAAAGGAAATTAAACCTTTCACCTGTTTCCTCACTTAAAAGCTAAAACACACCCCTATTTTATAAATTTTTTAAAATACTTTTTATTTTTGCCACTGCACGATACACCGATCTTTGCACACATTGATAAGTACAGCCTTCTTCAAGTGCTATTTTATCAAAAGTTTTTTCTTCAAAATAATACTTGTTCAGCCTGCGTTTCTGCACCTCGGGTAATTTGCTTATTGCCATATGCAAATTTTCCGCATTCTGAGCATTATCAAAGTATTCTTCAAACGATTGAACATCTGAAATATTTCTTCTGTGTAATGCATTTAAGTATATTTCGGAGTGTTCATAATGCCTGTCGTATTCATTCATCCAAGAAATATCTTCAAGCTCAAATTTGTTAAAGCTTTCAAACACTTCCTGTGATACCGCTATCTCTTGAAAATTATTATTTACATCAACAAAAGAAATATAGTATCTTCCTTTTTCTGAGCATAAAGTATAAGGATTATACTTGTCTTTTCTTCTCTTAGGACGTTTGTCCATTAATTTTTCCTCCAATCAATCTGAATCTTTTAGTAATTCAGGTTGTTTGGAGGACCTCTGTTTCTATATTTCATCATGCCCTTCCATTTTCATGTAAAAAGGGCATAAAAATACCGACAAGTATAGAAAGCTATTACTTGTCGGTATTCTATCACACGCTATTAAATGTCTTTATCCTTCTTGCTATCACAAAATTCATTAATTATATAGTTATTAACATAAAACTTGCCTTTGACCCCTATTTCTTTTCTTATATTACGGAAGCACTTCTCAGTTTTCACTCGTATATTATCATAAGCAGTTACAGAATTTGAACATTCCTGACAAACTTCAACAATATCCCAAATTAAACTTATCGAAATTGTATTTGCAAGTTCAGAATAATTGTCTTTCAAAAAATCTTTTAAAGGCCTTACAACATTTAAGGATTTTTCAGCTTTAATGTTACTGTTTGTATTCTCTTTATGAATAGAACTTTCATTTACTAATAATTCAACTAATATATTGCTAAGCCTTGCATATAAAGCTTTATTTTCCTCAAAAAGCGTTTTTCTTAGCTCTTCCTCTGTTTTTCGTTTATCAGTTATATAATTAATAAATATTGGGACAACAACTACGGAAAGAATTCCACCTACTATTGATGCGATCCAAACTCTAACATCCTCAGGGCTTTGCCAAAATACAATTGCTGTCGGCACAATAATCATAAGTAAGGCTAATACAATCATAGCTATGTAACTCAATATCAATACTTCATTAAATAAACTGAAAATAATATTAAAAATTTTCCTTAGTTTAGGATTTTTACTTTTTATCTTATTTATTCGGTTAATCATACTTATATTCTCCAATACTATAATTTTAAATTCACTTTATTTTTTAGTTTTAATTCTATAGTCTAACAAAAAGTAACATATAACAAAATTCCAGCTAATCAAAAATATTATTGTCAGCCACAGTGACGCTGTAAATGTTATTGAGAACAGATTTACAAGCATTTGATTTCCTGTTAGGCTTTGAGAGTTTAGTGTTTGTGCATTATCGATAAGCACATTCAGGTAATTTGAAAGGTCAAAAATGTTATCATTCGGTATATATTTTGAGGGGATAAAAATGCTGAAATCACAAATATTAAACACAATCAAAAGCACAGCAGGTATTCCTGCAAAAACAAGCACAAGTGCAACATATTTTAGCGGAATATTTTTTAGCGATTTCAGAAAGTAGTT
>ENA-UPXC01001547-UPXC01001547.1-human-gut-metagenome-genome-assembly--contig:-NODE-1547-length-32133-cov-4.515005_pt1 | contig 32133 bp, 29 predicted proteins | sample MGYA00250047_ERZ773371 | MGnify/ENA primary metagenome ERZ773371 (study PRJEB29103, sample SAMN06111975) | human gut metagenome | biome: human gut; feature: ankylosing spondylitis patient; material... | reverse complement strand
GAGAAAGTGTGGTAGAGCCGCTGCAGGAAGCACAAAGACCGCTTCGGGAAGCAGTGGAGCCATTGAATGAACTGGATAAAGCAGTACGTTCAAATGTAAAGGATGTACAGAAATCGCTGGCTGATATCGGAAAAGTGACGCCGGAAAAACCGGAAAAAGAAGTGCAGAAAGAGTGTACGGAAGAAGCAGAGTCTGTGGAAGAAGAACCAACGACAGATGCAGAAGAAAATAAGGACGAGAAGCAGAAAAGAGGAGAACTATGAAAATTGGAACAACAGAACTTTTGATCATTTTAGCTGTTGTAGTGATCGTATTTGGACCTACACAGATCCCGAAGCTGACCCACATGTTTGGTAAAAGTGTAAAGGAATTCCGTAATGGAATGGAAGATGCGGAAGAAAAGGAGAAAGAGAGTGCCGACAGAAAGGACAACTAAGCACTCCAAAGAGCAGGAACAGGATGGGGAGATGAGTCTGTCCGGGCATCTGCGGGAATTGCGGAACCGAATCCTGGCCTGTGTGATCGTGCTTGTGGTGGCTATCCTGGCGGGACTTCACTATGCACCGCAGATTGTACAGGTTTTCCTTCAGATGGGAGAAGGCCTGGATTATGAGTTCGTATATATCGCACCGCAGGAGTTGATGCTTCAGTATTTTTATGTGTCATTCCTGTTCGGAATCTGTGTGACGATTCCGGTACTGCTTTATCAGGCATGGGCATTTATCCGGCCGGGGTTGAAAAAAAGCGAAAATTTTCTGTTTCTGATCGCAATGATATTTGGATTGTTGTGTTTTGGAGCAGGTGCATGTTTTGCATATAAGATCATGCTTCCATTTATGCTTTATTTTTTCAACACTTTAAGTATTGGAAGCGGAGTCAGTGCTTATATCAGCGTACAAAACTATCTGTCTTTTTTGCTGATGGTACTGATTATATTTGGAATTGTATTTGAACTTCCGATGGTATCAGTCGTATTAAACCGGCTGGGACTTTTGAAGGTGTCCTGGATGAAAGCAGGACGCAGGGTGGTGATCGTGGTGATCTTTGTAATTGCGGCACTGATCACTCCACCGGATATTGTATCGCAGATCACAGTGGCGGTGCCCGTGATCCTGTTGTACGAACTGAGTATTTTCCTTTGCTCGGTCTGTGAGAAGATCGGACATAGGAAAGAAGATCCAGAAGAAAATGAGAACGAAAGAGAGTAAACTATGGCAAACAAAATTTCAAGAAGAACATTTGTAAAAGGTCTGGCAGCGGGAGCAGCCAGTGTAGCTGCACTGGGAGTGCTTGGCAGCGTGGAGATGAAATATTCCGCAGAAGGTTCAGATGCCGGATCCGGAGCAGGAACCATTCCGGTGCCAGCAGGAAATATGTCTTATACACCGGGAACCTATTCTGCAAGTGCAAAGGGAATTGCCAGTGACGTAACTGTCACCATGACTTTTGATGAGACCAGCATCACAGATGTACAGATCGATGTATCCGGCGAAACACCGGATATCGGTGGAAAGATCGGGGATGAGATGAGCCAGAAAATCCTGGCTGCACAGTCCTGCAACGTGGATGGTGTATCAGGTGCAACTGTAACTGCAGATGCCATTAAAGCCGCAGCTGCTGACTGTATTTCCCAGGCAAGTGGTCAGACCGTTGCTGTGGAAGAGGCACAGGAGCCGGCATCTTCCGACTGGCTGGGAACAGCACCGGAGATCGCAGAGGCAGATATTACAGAGACCGTTGACACTGAGGTACTGGTAGTCGGATGTGGAACCGGTGGATGGATCACCGCCATGACTGCTGCTGAAGAAGGTGCAAAGGTTCTGGTCGTTGAGAAGAGAGAGACAGCAACCGGTATCCGTGAAGATATCGGAGCGATCAATTCTAAATTGCAGCAGGAAGCTATCCAGGAAAATCCGGAGCTGGCCATTGATAAAATGGAAGCCATGCAGGAACTGGTACGTTACGGTGCCGGTTATGTGGACAGTGATCTGATCCGTGTATGGATCAATGAATCTGGTGAGATGGTAGACTGGCTGACAGATCTTCTGGAAAAATCCGGAAATTACTACATGAGTCTGGAAGGTGGTATTGGAAATACAGCTGATCCGGGAAGAGACAAGGCGTATGCCACTGGACACAGCCCGCATAAGACAGAAGCTGCAGCTAAGGATGATGCGATCACTCTGAACAGCACCTTCCAGCAGCATTGTGATGAACTGGGAGTAGAGTGGAAGCTTTCCACTTCTCTTGTAAAACTGGAGCAGGATGAAAATGGAAAAGTGACCGGTATCATTGCTCAGGATGGAAATGATGGACATTATATCCGTATCAATACTTCCAAAGGTGTGATCATCTGTGCAGGCGGTTATGCATGCAATACCGAGATGATGCAGGCACTGCAGCCGCAGACCCTGGAAATGAAGATTAACTACTCTCTGGGTTCCACCTGTGATGGATCTGGTATTAAAGCCATGATGTGGGCAGGAGCAGGACTGGATCCGACCCATGCATCCATGATGTTCAACCGCTGTTGCTGTCTGCCGACAGAGACTGCAGGTTATAAGACCAATGGCAAATGGTTCTGGTTTGGCGAGCAGCCGTTCCTGAAAGTAAATCTGAATGGAAAACGTTTCTGTAATGAGTCTGGCCCTTACGAGTTCATGCTTCATTCTATGGAGATGCAGCCGTATCATACCTACTGTGATATTTTTGACGCAAACAACAAACAGTATGCAGAGCAGTTTGACGAAGTGGGATGCTGCCGTCTGTTCCCGTTCCCGAACGGAGCTGCCAGCAACATGGGTTATGACTATGTATGGAGCAAAAATGAAGAGCTGATCGAGGCAGGATATCTTCAGAAAGCAAATACGCTGGAAGAACTTGCTGAAAAATTAAATATTCCGGTCGACAATTTTGTGGCGACCGTAAATCGATATAATGAACTGTGTGCAGCAGGTGTGGATGAGGATTATGGAAAAGAAAGACATCGTCTGACCCCGGTAGACACTGCACCATTCTATGGAATCCGTACGGGTGCATGGCATCTGACCACTCTGAACGGATGCCGCATCAACACAGATATGCAGGTACTGGATACCAATGGAGAGCCGATCAAGGGACTCTATGCGACCGGAGACTGCACAGGCGGTATGTTTGCTACCACTTATCCGAACCTGTTCACAGGACTTGCCTGCGGACGTACCATGACCTTTGGCCGTCATGCAGCTAAGCTCGTGGCAGCAAAATAAGATCAAATTTTTGCATACTTAACAGCCGTATCGCAGCAATGTATTGCGTGCAGGCTGTGTGAGGTATAGAAGGAGGAAAAGCCATATGTATAAGAAAACATTTCATGGCGGCGTGCATCCGTATGACGGAAAAGAATTTGCGCGTGATATTCCGTTTCAGACCTGGCTTCCCAAAGGCGATCTGGTTTTTCACCTGAATCAGCATATTGGAAAGCCGGCAAAACCACTGGTTCAAAAAGGAGACAGTGTACTGGCGGGACAGATCATCGCAGAAGCGGATGGCTTTGTATCAGCTAACATTATCAGTTCTGTTTCCGGAACCGTAAAGGCAATCGAGAAACGGGAGAATGTGCTTGGTACGACAGATCTTTCCATCGTGGTTGTGAACGACGGGCAGTATACGCTGTCTGAAGGCGTAGGAACAGAAGTGGACCCGACCACTCTGACCACACAGGAGATTCTGGAAAAAGTCAAAGCAGCAGGCATCGTAGGACTTGGCGGAGCAGGATTTCCAACTCATGTAAAGCTGGCACCGAAGGATCCGGCGGCGATCAAATATGTGATTGCCAACGGTGCTGAGTGCGAGCCCTATATTACCTGTGATGATCAGCTGATGCGAAACTATGCTGACGAGATCGTTGGGGGTCTGAAGATCATGCTTCAGCTCTTTCCGAATGCAGAAGGCGTGGTGCTGATCGAAGAGAACAAACCAGAAGCAATCGCAGCAGTTCAGAAAGTATGCGCCAATGAAAACAAGATCCATGTTCACCCGGTACATGTAAAGTATCCGCAAGGTGGTGAGCGCGCCATTATGGATGTGGTTGCAGGCAAGCATATTAAGTTAGGAATGCTCCCGGCAGATGTTGGATGTGTGGTAGATAACGTGGCAACGGTTCGCGCCATCTATCGTGCAGTTGCGAAAACAGAGCCGTTAATGGAAAGAGGATTTACAGTATCCGGTGACGGTGTCAACAAACCATGTAATCTGATCGTAAAGATCGGTACCAGCTTTGAAGAGATGCTGGAAGCAGCAGGCGGATTCAAGGATGGTGAGGAGCCGGAGAAGATTCTGTGCGGCGGTCCGATGATGGGATTTGCAATGCCGTGGCTGTCAGCAGCAGTGAATAAGAATAACAACGCTCTGACTGTTCTGAAAAAAGATCCGGTGGCTGAGGCAGAGAAGCAGCAGACCGCATGCTTACGCTGTGGACGTTGTGGTCAGGTCTGTCCGATCGGCCTGGTGCCGCAGATGATGGCGGCAGCTGCCGAGAAAAAAGATTATGCACGTTATGAGAAGAAACTGTATGGCCTGGAGTGTATTGCCTGCGGTTCCTGTACATTCACCTGTCCGGCAAAACGTCCGCTGATGCAGCTGTTCAAGCAGACAAAAGCCGAGATCATGGCGGCTAAGAGAAGATAAGGGGGAGGAAAAAGATGAGTAAATTATACAATGTTTCTTCCAGCCCGCATGTAAGAAGCAAGCTGACGACCGGAATCGTTATGTATGATGTGATCCTGTGTCTTCTGCCTGCAACCGTCATGGGTATCTGGCATTTTAAACTGCAGGCATTACTGGTGATCGCTGCTTCAATTGTATCAGCCATGCTGGCAGAATTTGTATTTAATTACATAGCGCATAGAGAGAATACCCTGAAAGATGGCAGTGCCATTGTGACAGGACTTCTTCTGGCACTGTGTCTTCCGGCAAGTGTGCCGATCTATATTCCGTGTCTTGGTGCAGCATTTGCGATTATCGTTGCAAAGAACCTGTTTGGAGGCCTGGGACACAACTTTATGAACCCGGCACTGGCCGGACGTTGTTTTCTGCTGATCTCCTTCAGCGGCATTGTTGCAAATTATGCAGTGGACGGATACAGTTCAGCAACTCCGCTGGCTCAGATGGCAGCAGGCGAGACAGTAAGCATCACTCAGATGTTTGTTGGAAATACCAGTGGTGTTATAGGAAACTCCGCGATTGCTTTATTTATCGGCGGTATGATTCTGTGGGCAATGGGTGGCATCACCTTTGAGATCCCTGCAGCGATCCTGGTAAGCTTTACCGCATTTGTCGTACTGTTCGGCGGACAGGGATTCAATTTGAATTTCCTGCTGGCACATCTGGCAGGCGGCGGTGTGATCATGGCAGCCTTCTTTATGGCAACCGATCCCGTAACCAGTCCGGTAACATCCACCGGTCAGTTGCTTTATGGTATTCTGATCGGTATCCTGTGCGGTGTATTCCGTATCTTCGGAAGCTCTGCTGATTCCGTCAGCTACGCAGTTGTCATTGGTAATATGGTAACTCCACTGATCGATGAGATCTCCGTACCGGTTCCGTATGGCTGCAGAAAACAGAAGGAAGAGGGAGAGAAGAGATTCCCGATTCCGAAAGCAGCTGTGATCCTTTGTGTAATCACCCTGATCGCAGGTGTCTGCTTGAGTGGTGTGCATGAGATGACTGCTGAGACCATTGCAGAACAGCAGCTGGCAGCAAGTGCAGCTTCCTACAAGGAAGTATGCCCGGAGGCTGAGACCTTTGAGCATGATGATACATTGAGCGCAGCAGTAGAAGCACTTGGTGGAGAGGTATATGGTACTTCCTACGGAAAGGTATATATTAATGATATTATCGTAGGAAAAGATGCATCTGGAAACACCGCAGGTTATGTATTCAGCGTGACCAGCGCAGATGGATATGCAGGAAATATCACAATCTCTGTTGGAATCTCTGCAGATGGTACAGTGAATGGCATCTCCTTCACTGAACTGAACGAGACTGCAGGCATGGGTATGCTCTGTGCAGAGCCGGATTTCAAGGATCAGTTCAACGGCGTACAGACCGATCAGTTCACATTGAACAAGGCAGGAGATTCTACATCTGAGACAGATATCAACTCTGTATCCGGTGCATCCACCTCTTCAGGAGCTATTGTCAACGCAGTCAATGCTGCACTGGATTTCTATGCAGCAAATGTGAAGTAGGAGGTCTGGAATATGAAACCGTGGGTAGAACGTATCTATAATGGTATTGTAAAAGAAAATCCGTCCTTTGTACTGATGCTTGGTATGTGTCCGACGCTGGCAGTTACCACGTCGGCTTCCAATGGTATCGGTATGGGACTTTCCACGATGGCGGTACTGATCGTATCCAACCTGATCATTTCACTGGTTCGTAAGATCGTTCCGGATGATGTACGTCTTCCGGCATACATTGTAATCGTGGCTTCACTGGTAACAGTGGTTGAGCTTCTGATGGAAGCCTATACCCCGTCCATTTACAGCGCTCTAGGAATCTACATTCCGCTGATCGTTGTAAACTGTATCATCCTTGGACGTGCAGAGGCATATGCATCCAAGAATCCGCCGTTCCTGTCTGTAATGGATGGTGTCGGCATGGGTCTGGGATTCACGATCGCCCTGCTTCTGATCGGTATGGTCAGAGAACTTGTGGGAGCAGGAACCCTGTTTGGTATACAGGTAACTCCGGAAGCCTATAATCCGGTCGGTATCTTTGTAAAAGCTCCGGGTGCATTTCTGGTACTGGCATTCCTGGTTGCGATCATGAATGCAGTAGGCATGAAAACCCGCGCCAATAAAGTGGTGGAAGGCTGTGACGGCTGCTGTGCTGCCTGCTCTCAGTCCTGCACGGATAAGAAGGAGGAAAAAGCATGACATCCTTGATTATGATCGTGGTGAGCAGTGCTCTGGTCAGCAACGTAGTGCTCAGCCAGTTCCTTGGAATCTGCTCATTCTTAGGTGTATCCCGGCAGATCAAGACATCAGCCAGCCTTGGAGGCGCAGTTATCTTCGTTATTACCATTGCTTCCGCAGTGGCAAGCCTTTTATATGATTATGTACTGGTTCCGTTGAACCTTGATTATCTGAAGACTATCGTGTTCATTCTGGTTATCGCAGCTCTGGTACAGTTAGTAGAAATGTTTCTGAAAAAGACCTCCCGTGCCATCTATGAGGCACTGGGAATCTATCTTCCGCTGATCACTACCAACTGTGCAGTTCTTGGTGTGGCACTGACCAATGTACAGAATGGTTACAACCTGCTTGAGAGTGTTCTGTGTGGATTTGGTACAGCCCTTGGTTATACCATCGCTATTGTACTTCTGGCAGGTATCAGAGGCAGACTGGATGAAGAAGCCATCCCGGCACCGTTCCGCGGAGCTCCGATCGTGCTTCTGTGTGCAGCTCTGATGTCAATTGCATTCATGGGCTTTAGTGGTCTGTAACAGGGGGATAAGAATATGCAGGAAATTATCATTACGACTGTAGTGATCGGTGTGATCGGTCTTATTATCGGCATTGCACTGGTAGCTGCAGGAAAGAAATTTTATGTGGCAGTGGATGAGAAAGCCATTGCAGTCAGAGAGTGTCTCCCGGGAAACAACTGCGGTGCCTGTGGTTATGCAGGCTGTGATGCAGTAGCAGCAGCGATTGCAGCAGGAGATGCTCCGGCTAATGCCTGCCCGGTCTGTTCTGCAGATGCAGTAGCTAAGATCGGTGGAATTATGGGTGTGGAAGCAGAAGCAGCCCAGAGAAAGACCGCACAGGTTAAATGTTCCGGTGATTGTGAGCATACTTCTGCAAAATGTAATTATGTGGGAATCGAGGACTGTCGTGCAGCAGCACTGGCAGGATTGAACACCGGATCCTGTACTTTTGGATGTCTGGGTTATGGTTCCTGTGTAAAAGTGTGTACCTATGATGCGATCCATGTAGTAAACGGTGTGGCGAAAGTGGATACATCCAAATGTGTTGGCTGCGGCATGTGTGCAAAAGCCTGCCCGAAAGGTCTCATTGATGTGGTACGTGCTGACAGAACATTTGTAGTTCAGTGTTCCAATAAGGACAGAGGTCCTGCAGTGAAAAAGGTATGTTCAGCAGGATGTTTAGGATGCGGAGCCTGTGTAAAACAGTGCGAGCATGATGCAATTCATTTGGAAGGAAATCTGGCATATATTGATTATGATAAATGTGTGGGCTGCGGTAAGTGCGCAGAAAAATGCCCGGCAAAAAATATTGTCAGACAGTAATTATGGATCGAAGACCGATATTATTCGGACTGGGAATTGTGACAGCCGGCATCATTGCCGGTTGTTTCCTTCAGTACCGGAATGAAACAACAAATAAAGAATGTACCAGGCAGCTATTTGCCATGGATACGGTCATGTCTTTCACTGCTTATGGAAAGAACAGTGAGCAGGCTGTGGATGCAGCCATGAAAGAAGTTCAGAGACTGGATGACCTGTTGTCCACTGGTAATCCAGACAGCGAAGTATCTCAGATCAATACCAGGGGGAACGGAACACTGTCAAAAGACACGGAGGCGATTCTGACAGAAGCCATGGAGATCTACAAGGAGACGGACGGACTCTTTGATGTGACGATCTATCCGCTGATGCAGCTGTGGGGTTTCCCGACACAGAAATATCATGTGCCTGCGGAGTCAGAGCTTCAGGAAGCACTGGCGAAAGTAGACGCATCTCAGGTTGTGATAGATGGAAATCAGGTGTCTCTTGGAATCAATCAGGAGATGGATCTGGGAGGAATTGCCAAGGGATATACATCTGCACGGGTCATGGAAATCTTCCGGGAATATGGTATTACATCAGGAATGGTGTCTTTAGGTGGAAATGTGCAGACATTGAACATACGGCCGGATGGAAAACCATGGCAGATCGGAATCCAGAATCCCAATGGGCAGCAGGGATCTCTCCTGGCAGTCCTGTCTGTGGAAAATAAAGCAGTCATCACGTCCGGTGGTTACGAGCGATATTTTGAAGAAGATGGAAATACGTACATTCATATTCTGAATCCGAAGACAGGTTATCCGGCAGACAGTGGACTTGTGTCCGTGTCAGTTATATCAGAAAATGGCATGCTTGCAGATGCACTGTCCACATCTCTCTATCTGATGGGAGAAGAGCAGGCAGCGGGATACTGGCGAACTCATGCAGATGAGTTTGACATGATACTGGAGACTGAAGACGGAACACTGTATGTTACAGAAGGAATCAGTCAGGAAATTCAGACAGACAACGCTACGATTGTGTTGAATACAGAAGAATAAAAGTTTTGGAATACAAAATAGCCACGGCTGTCGAATATAAGCTCTGGAATAGAAACATAGCCACGACTGTCGAATAAAAGCTCGTATGACGTGTATCGGACAAACCGGCCCGGTATATTGCCTGGAATCGTACACGAGACGTGTACGCTCCCGACAATATACCAAACCAGTATGTCCGCTCCAAGTCATACAGCGCAGTTTATTTCGACAGCCGCGGCTATTTTTTGTGTGAAACTTTTATTCGCTGTCTTGTATGAGATGTTTTTGAAGCAAACAGGAGTGTTCCAGATGCTATAAATGAGAATTATCTGTTTTGAATTTTTAGGTAAATTCGATGTTAGATGGCTATGAATCTTTTAGAGATATTCGGGATAACTTTACGAAAAAAGTTTATGTATTTTATAAAAATTAATCAGTTGACACAAAACGAAAAGCGTCATAGAATAAAACTAATATTTGACATTTTGTAATCCATATAGTAGGCCGATTGACGAATTTTCAGAAAGAAAAATTTAGCTAGAGGAGAATCAAGAGTGTTTGAATTGCTAAAGTATGAAATATAAAATCTGATTCCGCTTGAAGAAAGTAAGAATAGGAACATTCTATGATGATTTATAGTTTCAAGTGAAAATGAAATATAACTTTAGTGAAATAGATGCAAAAGCATATATTTGAATGTTTAGTATTAAGGTTGAAATAGAAAGGAATACAAGCTTTAGTTTTGAAACAAAATATTTTTTGACAATATAGCTTTGGAGTAGTCCTTGTTTTTTTTGACAATTAAACATATAATCATAGCATATAAATATAAAATTATTGCATTTATAATATCGAAATATATAAGTTCTGATTTCTGGTAAAAATTAAGCTGACAAATCTAATTCAAAGTATTTTTAGTTCATATACAGATTTTCTGAGAATAAAAGATTTAATGATATGTTATTAGTTATAATATATAGCTAATAAAGTATTGAGTTAGATATGAAAAGTATAGCAATGAAAAGAATTTAGAACTGAGACAAGTATAATATATATTAGAACAGGAACAAACGCGTATGATAAGAACGGACATGATTTCTACTATCGGTAGACCATATTTAACAAGCAATATAGAAAATGATGAGTTTAGTTATAAAAAAGCATTTTCACAAGCTGAACTTAACTTTTCGCCTATCAGGAATTGTTCGGGGCGTGCTTATGAAAGGCTTGATATTAGGTTTGTGAAAGATAATATTACGGTATTAATTGAAACAAAACCAAATTTTTCAAATAATGATCAGGAACAACTTTCGGCATATGTAGAGTATGAGAAAGCGCTTACTGGTAATAAGACAGTTGCTATACTTGCAAATACAACGAACAATAACATTAAAGTGTGGCGTGGAGTTGTTTCTGATAGCGATTTAATGCCAGAGGAAACAGCTTTACGTTCAATGGAAGAGTATGTTGACTTTTATACTTCAAAAATTAATGATAAAGAAAAAGTTATGCAGAATACATATAAGTTGAATGAAATGTTACATCGACATAGCGTGCCAGAAAAACTTCGGAGCCAATTTGTGGGGACATGTCTTCTGGCATTGAAAAATAATTTATGTTATACGGCATCAACATTGACTGCGGCTCAAATTAGAACAAGAATAAAGGAAGTACTTGAAGAACTGCTTAATTCTGATATAAATAAGGCAGAAAAGTTAGCATTACTTAATCGAAATGTATTGGAAAATCAATATATTTCCAAACTTAATCCGGCATCATTTAGAGAAATTTTGGGGTTTATAGAAAAAAATATTTTGCCTTTTATTAATGATAAAAGTACATCAGGACAAGATTTGCTAAATCTCTTTTTTGTTACATTTAATAAATATGTTGGAAAATCAGATAAGAATCAGGCATTTACACCGGACCATATTACAGACTTTATGGTTAAAATTACAGGAGTAAATAAGCATTCTATTGTACTTGATCCCTGCTGTGGTAGCGGTTCTTTTTTGGTTCGGGCAATGACGCAGGCATTAGATGATTGTTCAACAGCTATTGAGCAAGAAGAAATAAAAAAACATAAGATCTTTGGTATTGAATTTGATGAAAATGTATATGGACTTGCCACTACAAATATGTTAATACATTCAGATGGCAATTCTAATATTCGGCAGGGAAACTGTTTTGCATTAGCTAATTGGATAGAGGAAGCAAAACCTAATATTATTTTAATGAATCCCCCATATAATGGGCAACGAATTCATTTGCCTGAAAATTATGTAAATACTTGGCCGAAAGATAAAAAGGAAGATCCATCAAAGGGTTTTTATTTTGTGAAATATATTGCTGATGTTTTGAATTCTATTAATCATCAGGCAACGTTGGCTGTTTTATTACCGATTGCATGTGCTATTGGAACAAAAGGTGTAATAAAAGAAATTAAGGAAGAAATTCTTAAAGAAAATACATTAGATGCTGTTTTTACATTGCCAAATGATATATTTCATCCAGGAGCAACTGTGCAATCTTGTTGCATGGTGTTCAAAATTGGAAGAAAACATTCAGACATAGCTACGCCAAATACATTTTTTGGCTATTATAAAGATGATGGTTTTAAGAAAAAGAAAAATATTGGGCGTATTGAACAAGTAGATTCTGTTACAAAAAAAAGCAAATGGATTGATATTGAGCAAGAATGGATTGATTTATATAGGAATAGAAAGGAAAAACCTGGGCGGTCAGCAACTCATAAAGTTACGGCATTTGATGAATGGGTATGTGAAGCATATATGGAAACCGATTATTCGGTGCTTTCTGAAACTGATTTTGTCAATACCATTAATGATTATTTTTCGTATTTGGTTAGTATTGGAAAAATCTTTGATAAACAGTATGTAGCTGATGACAAGTATGTATTGGATTATTTCCAATTTCTTTTGAGAAAAAAAGAAAAATATAAAAAAGTCGATACTAGCAATTGGAAAGAATTTGTATATTCAAAAATATTCAATGTAAAGAAAGGATTTTATAATAAAAAGCCGGAACATATTTTCCAAGGAGATATTCCTTTTTTAGGAGCAACAGAACGATGTAATGGAGTGACTGAATATTATTCACTTGAAGACATTGAAATGGCTTCTAAGACTGGGGATGATCATAATGTTCAGATTGAAGAAAAACTTTTTGAGGGAAATGCGCTATGTGTAACGAATAATGGATCAGTAGGATGTGCTTTTTTTCAACCTATTCCATTTACTTGTAGCCATGATGTTAATCCATTATATATTTTAAATGGAAGATTTGATATGTATAATGCGCTATTTGTTGCAACAGTAATAGGGTTGGACAAATATCGGTGGGATTATGGACGTAAGTGGAGACCGGAAAGAATGGTTAAATCTACAATTCGATTGCCAGCTAGAAGAGAAAATGGAGAGTACGTGCCAGATTGGAATTATATGAGAGACTATGTTAAGGCACTGCCATATAATAAAAATTGCGAGGAGGCTTATAATGGAAGATAGCGAAAAATTGGTTGCATTAGAATCAGAAGAACAAAAAGATGAGGCATTGCAGTTGGCTGAGAACATGGAAATTGAACAAGAACAAAAAGAAAAAATGGATAATGAGTTTGTAGAGAAAAGGAATTTACTACAAAAAACAAAAATTGTTCGTCAAACATGGTCAATTGCAGAAATTTATCAGAAAATTAAAGATAAAAAACTTATTCTTGATCCGGATTATCAGAGAAGAGCTATTTGGGGAGTTGATAAAAAAACAGCTTTTATAGAATCACTTTATATGGAAATTATGATTCCTCCAATATATGTTGTAGAGATACCGGGAGAAGATATTCTTGACGAAACAAAATATGAAGTAGTTGATGGAAAACAGAGATTAACAGCAATAATGGACTTTATTACGGGTGCACTTAGATTAAGCGAACGTGATCTTGAATATTATGCAGATATTTTTGGCGGAAAATCTTTTATGGAAGTGAGAGAATCTGATGCTGAAAAAACGTCGCAAATGTTATCATCTATTTTAGATATTTATGTAATTACAGCAAATTCGCCGGAATTTACTAAGTATGATATTTTTGCAAGACTTAATCGAGGAGCTGAAAAATTAAAAGTAAATGAAATAAGAAGAGCTATTTATAAGTCAAAAATAACGGGATTGATAACAGAATTTGTAAATGAACAGTTAGAAAAAAATAGAGAATTGTATGAATCTGTTTTTTCCGCTAATGATATAAAGAGATACGAAGATTACGGACGATTTTACAGATCACTTGCATTTTACTTGAAGTCTAATATAAATTTGGAAGTAGTGGAAGGGTATAATTCTAGACCTCGTGAAATGATAAATAATGTATTGCAAGACATTCAAAAAGGGAAAATACAAGTAGATGCAGACAAGATTAGACATTTGCTTGATATAACCCTCGGATTGAAAAAGGCATTTGGAAATATTCCAAATGTAGATTATGTTATTGATGCTATTGTTCCATTTACAGAATCATTTAATTCGAGTAAAGAGCTTATGGAAATAACAACTGTATTTTCGGATGAGATAATTAAAAAGACTCTTGAAAAATCTCCAGCAACGACAAGTAATGTAAATGCTAGATTTCAACGTATAAAACAAATACTGTCAGAAAAATAGAGTGAATGGAGTAAAAAAACTTGGATCAGAATACATTATCTGTTCAAATAAAATCTCTTATGATATTTGAATTTCTTAAAGAGTATAATCAACTTGAACATTTAATTCGAGAAAAATTTGAGCAGAATCTACCTAATCTTCCATCAGATATTTTACAACAACTTTACTTTTATAATGGAGGGAGAGTTGCTACATATATTGATGCTGAAGAAGGTGCTGTAAAATTAAATACGGTAAAGTATAAAAGAGATGATTTATTTAAAGAAATTAAGGTGAATCAGCTTATAAAAATTTTAAAGAAGAATCCTTGCATGCAGGTATTTAACTGTGGAGTAGTGTCTATTCAGAGAACAACTACAGTATATTCATTTTATGATTGCGTAATTCGATTGTTAAATATGCGTAATAAATTGGCCCATGAAATGGAGAATCTTCAATTTAAAGATCAAGATTTAATAGAGTTACTAAGTTTGGAACAAATTGAAAAAGAAACTTTTGAGATATTGCAAAACTTCGATGTTAAAAAAATGGACAATATGACACAATATATTGCTAGTAATACTATTTATATGCGTAAATTGCTTGATTTACTAAATGTGCAATGAATTGAAAAATAAGTGTAAAATATCCAAAATTGAAAATAGCCACGGCTGTCGAAATAAACTGCGCTGTATGACTTGGAGCGAACATAAGTGAGCTCCGTGTATCATCTGGTGCGTACACGTTTCGTGTACGTATCCAGACGATACACAAAGATTGCTTTGTCCGATACACGTCATACGAGCTTTTATTCGACGGCTGCAGCTATTTTGAAGCTAATGAAACTTATATTCGACAGCCGCGGCTATTTTGGAACTAATGAATTTTTTAATTGACTAACTGGATTCCAGTGATATCAGGTTCGATCATCATAGAGTAATTGGTATAATATACCACGAATCCCGGCTTGGAACCATTGGGTTTCTTCACCTGTTTTTTCTCCACGTAATCGATCTCCACTTTCTCACTGTCCCGGAGACTGGAGTAATAGGCAGCCAGTCTGGCAGCTTCTTCAAACGTACGGTCCGGAAGTTCGACACCGTCAGCCTTTACGATCACATGGGAGCCGGGAGCTCCTTTTGCATGGAACCACCAGTCATTTCCTTTGGCAAACTGGAAGGTCAGCTCATCATTTTGAAGATTATTTTTTCCCACATACATATGGAAACCATCCGAAGAAATATAGTGGAACGGTTTGGAAGTGATCTTCGGGCGTTTGCTGCCGGAAGGACGTTTGCGGATATAACCGGATTCCATCAGTTCTTCGCGGATCTGGGTCAGATCCTCCTCCTGAAGCGCAATATCAAGAGCTGTCTGGATGGAGCGCAGATGCTGGATCTCTTCATCGGTTTCTTTCAAAAGAGCGGTAACCGCTTCAAAGGTTCTCTTTAATTTTCCATATTTATCAAAATATTTTGTGGCATTTTCCTGCACCGGGATCTGTGGATCCAGAGGGATCGTGATCTTCTCGCCGGTGTAGTAGTTCAGTGCCTGAAAACTCTTACTTCCCTGAGGCACATCATATCCATAGGTGTTGATCAGTTCCCCATAGATCCGGTATTTTTCACGTTTTTCCGTATCCTTCAGCTGCTTGGCCTGCAGATCATATTTTTTGATATTTCGCTCCAGAGCTGTCTGCACGATCCGGCGAAGATCTGTGGATTTCTGGCGGATACGGGTGACCGTATTCCGTTCGGCATAATACTGCTCCAGCATGGAGGAAACTGTTGGAAAATGCTCACATCTGCAGTTGTCATAGATACTTAACGGCAGACAGGAAAATTCCACAGGAACCTTTCCTTCATAATAAATGGAAGGTTCATAGCCGCCTTCGCGGACAGGATCCAGATATCTTCCAAATGTACGATACAGATGAATCAGTTCTTCTGGCTCGTAGGAAGTGGCTGGCCGGTCAGAATCCAGAGATGCCAGATGACAGATCTCCTCGGATGCGATGGGGCTTAAACCGGTGATCGACGTGTAAAGTGCCTTGGATAATTTGCAGGATTTTTCCGCCACTCGTCTGACAAAATCTTCTTCTGTCAAAGTGAACGGATCTGCTTTGTCCTGAGTATCAGGAATAAAATACGGACGGCCCGGAAGAACTTCCCGGACCGAGCTTACCTGGGCGGAAATATGCTTGATACTGTCGATGATCTGATCCTGCTCATTGCAGAAAATAATATTGCTGTATTTTCCCATGAGCTCGACGATCAGAAATTTACGGCACTGATCACCCATTTCATCCAGATGCTCAATCTCAAAACGGAGAATACGCTCCATGGAAGGCTGAGTCACTGCAATGATACGGCCGCCGCTGATGTGCTTACGGAGAAGCATACAGAAATTTGGGGCAGTCAGAGGACTCGGCTTATTGGTCTGGGTCAGATAGACCAGTGGAAGACTGGCACTGGCAGATAAAAGCAGCCGGAAATTTCCTTCCTGAGATTTTATTGTCAATAAAAGTTCATCTGTCTCCGGCTGTGCAATCTTGGAAATACGGCCGCCGGACAGATTTTTATGAAGTTCATGCGCCATACAGGCAACAGTTATACCATCAAAAGCCATAAAATTGTTCTCCTTTATCGCCATCTATTATACTTGACGCAAATTGTGAAATCAACTATAATAAATTAGACTATGGCGAGGAAGCTTCTTCGCATTTTGTATGGGGACGATAAGATGATAAAAAGTATGACCGGATTTGGTCGGTGTGAAGTGTCGGAGGACAGTAAAAAGATCACAGTGGAGATGAAGTCTGTCAATCATCGTTACTTGGATCTTGGCATTAAGATGCCCAAAAAGCTGAATGCCTTCGAGGCAGATATTCGTGCGCTTCTGAAAGAGTATATTCAGAGAGGAAAAGTGGATGTTTACATCACTTATGAAGATTTAAGCGGCAGTGATGAGACGCTTTGTTATCATGAGGATGTGGCAGCTCAGTATGTGGAATATTTCCAGAAGATGGCTGAGAAGTTCAATCTGAGAAATGATCTGTCCGCGTCTGTTCTGGCGCGTTGTCCGGAGGTGCTGGTGATGGAAGACCAGCAGGAAGATGAGGATGAGATCTGGCATCTGGTGGAAAAGGCAGTCCGCGGAGCAAGTGAGCAGTTTGTGGCAGCACGGATCCGTGAAGGTGAGAGCCTGAAGACAGATCTTCTTGCAAAGCTTGATGAGATGAGCTCACTGGTAGATTTTGTGGAGCAGCGTTCTCCGCAGATCGTTGCAGAATATCGTGCCAAGCTGGAGACCCGTGTCAAAGAACTTCTGGCAGAAGCAGCATTTGATGAAAGCCGGATCGTGGCAGAAGTGTCCATGTTTGCAGATAAGATCTGTGTGGATGAAGAGCTGGTTCGTCTGCGCAGTCATATTGATGCAACTAAGGCAGCCCTTAAGGCAGGTGGTAATGTAGGTAGAAAACTGGACTTCATCGCGCAGGAGATGAACAGGGAAGCCAATACTACATTATCAAAGTCCAATGATATTCAGATCTCTGACTGTGCCATTGAGATCAAGACAGGTATTGAGAAAATCAGAGAACAGATTCAGAACTTAGAATAGAATAAGAAAGGGAGCTGTTTTTATGAACAGACAGGGAATACTGATCGTTGTATCCGGTTTCTCCGGTGCAGGTAAGGGTACGATCATGAAGGAACTTACCGAACGTTATGAGGGATATGCGTTATCGGTTTCAGCGACAACCCGTTCACCAAGACCTGGAGAGGAAGATGGAAAAGCATATTTTTTCAAGAGCGTGGAAGAATTTGAGCAGATGATTGCTGATGGTGCGCTGATCGAATATGCACGTTATGTTTCTAATTATTATGGAACACCGAGAAGCTATGTGGAAGAGCAGCTGGCAGCAGGTCATGATGTGATTCTGGAAATTGAGATCCAGGGAGCAAGAAAGATCAAAGAGCAGTATCCGGATGCGGTGCTTTTGTTTGTGACGACCAATGATGCACAGACATTGAAAGATCGACTGACTGGAAGAGGAACGGAATCAGAGGAAGTTATCCGCAACAGATTGTTAAGAGCTGCACAGGAGGCAGAAGGCATCGAAGAGTATGACTATCTGGTAGTAAATGATGATCTGGATACTTGTGTTAATGAGGTGCATGGAATTATTACGAGCGAACATCTGAAGATGAGACGCCGTCTGGAATTTGTTACTAATATCAGAGAAGACCTTCAGGGTCTGATGAAAGGAGAATAATTATGTTACATCCGTCTTATACAGACTTAATGGAAACTATTAACAGCGAGACCGAGGGCGATACCCCGGTAGTTAACAGCCGTTATTCTATCGTGCTTGCAACTGCAAAGAGGGCAAGACAGCTGATCGCAGGTGAGGAAGCTTATGTAAATGCAAAAGGCAAAAAACCGTTGTCTATTGCTGTTGAAGAGATCAGCAAAGGATTTGTTACAATCGAACCGGAAACAACAGATGAAAACGAGGGGCAGACGGAGTAGACGGTTCATGTAAATAAATATTTCTGGAGGAACGACATGATCGTAAGAGAAGGAAAAAGCGTATTTAAAGGCGTTGCCATTGGCAAGATCTTTGTTTACAAAAAAGCTGACAACGCAGTAAAAAAGGAGACAGTTGCAGATACCGCAGCTGAGATGGCTCGTTTTGAAGCAGCAAAGGAGAAAGCTTTAGGACAGCTTAAAGGACTTTATGAGAAAGCCCTGAAGGATGTAGGCGAAGAAGAGGCTATGATCTTTGATGTTCATCAGATGCTTCTTGATGATCCGGATTATAATGATTCCATCAAAGATATCATAGAAAATGAGAAAATGAATGCAGAGTACGCTGTATTCATGACTTCTGAGCAGTTTGCTGCCATGTTCCTGAGCATGGATGATGATTATATGAGAGGACGTGCTGCAGATATCAAAGATATCTCTGAGCGTGTGATCTCTATCCTGAACGGAAGCCAGGTGAGCCCGGAGGCTATGCCGGAGCCGGTGATCATTGTGGCAGAGGATCTTGCTCCAAGCGAGACTGTTCAGTTTGAAAAAGACAAGCTCCTTGCGCTGGTTACCCAGAAAGGATCTTCCAACTCTCATACTGCAATTCTGGCAAGAACCATGAATATTCCGTCCCTGGTAACAACAAATATCGAGATCGATACCGCTTATGATGGACGTACAGCAATCGTGGATGGCTTTACAGGTCTGATCTATATTGATCCGGATGAAGAGACCATGGAGAAGATGAAGGAGAAAAAAGCACGTGCAGATGAGCAGCGCGCACTTCTTCAGGAAATGAAAGGAAAAGAGACAGTTACCTTAAGTGGAAAACATATTCATCTGTATTCCAATATCGGTGGAATCCAGGATGTGGATGCTGTTCTTGAGAACGATGCAGAAGGTATCGGCCTGTTCAGAAGTGAGTTCCTGTATCTTGGATGTGATGATTATCCAAGTGAGGAAGTACAGTTTGAGGCATATAAGACAGTTCTTTCCCGTATGAACGGTAAGAAAGTTATCATCCGTACCATGGATATCGGTGCAGATAAACAGATTGATTACTTCAATCTTCCGAAAGAGGACAACCCGGCACTTGGATATCGTGCGATCCGTATCTGTCTGACCAGAGAGGATATCTTCCGTACACAGCTTCGTGCACTGTATCGTGCATCTGCTTACGGAACCCTGTCCATCATGTTCCCGATGATCATCTCTGTCAAAGAGATTACCAGAATTAAAGAGATCGTGGAAGAAGTTAAACTGGAGCTGGCCAGAGAAGAGCAGCCGATGGGAGAGGTTGAGCTTGGTATTATGATCGAGACTCCTGCAGCAGCAGTGATCAGTGATCTGCTTGCTCCGCATGTAGATTTCTTCAGTATCGGAACCAATGACTTAAGCCAGTATACATTGGCAATTGACCGTCAGAATCAGTCTCTGGATTCCTTCTTTGATCCGCATCATGAGGCAATCCTTCGTCTGATCCAGCTGACCATTGAGAATGCACACAAATACGGTGCATGGTGTGGTATCTGTGGAGAGCTTGGCGCAGATATGGAGCTGACTGCAAAATTCATTCAGATGGGAATCGATGAGTTGTCTGTTTCCCCGGGATATACACTGGAGCTTCGCAAACGCATTCGCGAGTGCTAATAGATAATAAGATAAAAGGAGATTAGAATTATGAAATCATTTACTTACACTGTACAGGATGAACTTGGACTTCACGCAAGACCGGCAGGACTTCTTGCAAAACTGGCAGCAGGCTGCACCAGCACCATTACTATTGATAACGGAACCAAAAAAGCAGACGCTAAAAGACTGATGGCAATCATGAGCATGGGCGTTAAAAAAGGTCATACTGTTACTGTTACTGTTGAGGGTGACAATGAAGAAGCTGATTTCGAGACTGTTGAGAAATTCTTCAAAGAAAATCTGTAATTCTTCAGAACCATGCACATGCCCGTAAATATGAGCCTCGTCAGAGACTATTTTGCACATGTGGTTCTGAAGTTAAACAAACAGCGCAGGGCGCCGACATGGAGAGGTCTCTCCTGCGGCGCCCTTATTTTACGTGAGCAACGAGCCAAAGTCTGTGCCTGCACAGGATCTTGGCGACTGCAGCGAGAACTTGAAAAACTCGCAGAGAGAGTTTCTTAAAGATATACAGACTACCTGAGGTGGGAGGATAATATGCAGCTTTCGAGACATAATGCGGAGATAATCGTAAAGGAATTGAACACGATCATCAATGACAAAATTAATATGATGAATGAAAAAGGGGTTATTATCGCCAGTACTGATCAGGAGCGTATCGGTCAGGAGCATGAAGGAGCAAAGCGGATCATTAACGACCGGCTGGAGGAATTGATCATCCATTCTCATGATAGATATGAGGGAAGTCTTGAAGGGGTGAACTATCCCATTATCATATCCAATGAGATTATTGGTGTGGTAGGTATCACAGGCCCATATAATAAAGTGGCAAAATATGGACAGATCACGAAAAAAATGACGGAGATCCTGATCCAGGAGATTTCCATCAAAGAACAGAAGAGTATGGATGAAAATCTTAGAAGCCGTTTTGTGGGAGAATGGCTTCAGAATGAAAATGTCATTATCAATACAAATTTTGTGGAACGTGGTCGAAGGATGGGACTGGAGATTACGAATCCACGGCGTGTTATCATTATTTCTGTTTTTGACAATGGTACAGGTTCTGATTCGCTGGATGAAATGCGAAAAGTGGAACGTGTGGAAGAGAGGGTCAAAAATGTGATCCGAAGACTGGATCCAGATAGCATTTATATGAAATCTTCGTCTAATCTGGTATTTGCGATTACCAATCGGAAGGATTCGGAGATTGGTAAAATCAGTGAAATGCTGCGCAGTACAGTGGAAGAACAGCCGGATATGAAGGTGGTTATTGGAATAGATGATAAATGTCGTCCATATACCATGATGCACATTTCCTATTCCAAAGCTTATAAAGCATTGCAGTCTTGCCTGCGGACCAAGGGAGAGGGAATCCGTTTTTATAGTGATATTAATATGGAAATCTTTACGGATGAGATCTCGGATATGTCCAAGAAAGAATATGTTCAGAAACTATTTTCTGGATATGAAAGGGAAGAACTGGCGGAAACAGTCGGATTGCTGGAGACATTATATGATCTGGAAGGGTCGATCACGGCCGCTGCAGAAAAACTTCATATGCATAAGAACACCCTTCAATATAAATTACGAAGAATCTACGAAAGAACAGGCTATGATCCTCGCTCAATTCGTTGGTCTTCATTATTCTATATTGCCATTGATTTTTATCGAGAAATCAGAAACCTGATCGGAGAAGAATAGAAATGTATCTGGAAATTGACTATGAGGAACGGAATGCGGGAATTCGGATCTGGAGATGCCGCGGATATGGAGAAGTTCTGAATGTGCCGGAGATGCTCGAAGGAAAAATGGTGACAGAATTGGCACCTTATGCGTTATCCTCTTCCAGACCAGCTGAGGAGCCAGATCCGTCTGTCATAAAGCATGTAGTGCTGGAACCGGAAGAGAAGGGTTTTGGGGAGCCTTCTGAGTTGTGTGGAAAGCAGCTGACAGAAGTATACCTTCCATCAGGCCTTCGTCTGATCGGGGATTATGCATTTTATTTCTGCAGGAATCTGAAAGTCATTCATTTTCATGGAAATATAGAAGAGGTGGGTGGCGGAGCCTTCATGTGGTGTCGGGCAGTGGAACAGATCACGTTCCATGAGGTCACACCTGCGGAGAATGGTGTGTCAAAGGTGCTGGGAGAGCTGACCCAGGAGCTGGAGACAGAGATATTTTATACAGATGGCATGCAGGTGCGGCTGACATTTCCTGAATACTATGAGGAAGCAGTGGAGAATACACCAGCCAGGATCATTGACACGCACTGGCATGGCTCTGGTTACAAATATCGCCAGTGTTTTCCAGAGACGAAATTAAATCTGAGGTTATACGATGAATTATTTCCGTATGCAGTTGCCAATGAATTTGGTGATACCTGTATGAATCTGGCATTGAACCGTCTGCGGACACCGGTACAGCTGTCAGAAAAGGCGAGAGAACAGTATCTGGATTACCTTGGAGGACAGATGCAGCACCTGCTTGAAAGGACGATCAAAGAGCAGGATCTGGAAACACTGGAACTTCTGTGTGAGCAGGAGTTGCTCAGTGAAGAGAATATGAGCCAGGCAGCAAAGCTTGCCGCCGGGCAGGGGGCTGCGGAACTGGGCAGTTATCTGCTGGAAGAAAAGCGGAAGAGATTCCGACCAGTGAAGAAGACATTCGACTTGTAGAATTAACAAAAAGGAACAAATAATATGGCATATGAGATTGAACAACGGTTTGAACATATTGGAACAGAAATTCTGGAAGCTTCCAGAAATGCGCTCTATATCAATATGCGGTATCTGGATGTGGCGCTCTCAGGCCTTGCATGGGAGATGACTACAGATATTCCGAGAATCGGAACTGACGGGCTGAGACTTTTGTATGAGCCTCATTATCTGGCAGATCTGTATCGAAAGCATCCGATGCTGGTCAACCGGGTGTATCTTCATATTATTTTTCATTGTGTGTTCCGGCATATTCTGCGCCCTTGTCCAAAGGATCAGAAACGATGGCATCTGGCCTGTGATGTGGCAGTGGAATCGTTGATTGATGGCATGCATCACCGAAGCATTCGAATGAGTGTATCACCTCTTCGCAAATCCCTTTATCAGGAACTGCGAAAGGAACTGAAGGTGTTGACAGCAGAGGGTATTTACCGGATCCTTGGAAAAATGGATTTAAATGAGGTTCGTCTGCAGCGGCTTGCAGAAGAATTTTCTTTGGATGATCATACGTACTGGCCGGCTCCGCCTGAGCGGAATGACAAACAGCCCATCCCACCCAATGCCATGATGAGGACTATTCAGAAGAAGTGGGATGACGTCAGTTCCCGAATGCAGACAGAGCTGACCATGGGTCGGGAGAGCGGTCAGGAAGACGGTGATCTGGTGGACGAGCTGACAGTGGAAAACCGGGAACGATATGACTACAAAGAGTTTCTGCGGAAATTTGCAGTACTTAAGGAAGAGACAGAGATCGATCCGGATTCTTTTGATTATGTATTTTACAGCTACGGACTAAGAGTTTATGGAAATATGCCGTTGATCGAACCGCAGGAATGGAGAGAAGTCAAGAAGATCGAGGAATTTGTGATCGTGATCGATACATCCATGTCCTGCAGCGGTGAACTGGTGCGGAAGTTTCTGGAGGAGACCAGACAGGTCCTGAGTGATTCTGGCAGTTATTTTAAGAAAGTACATATTCGGATCCTTCAGTGCGATGATCAGGTGCGTTCGGATCAGCTGATCACCTCAGCGGAAGAACTGAAAGCCTATATGGAACATCTGAAGCTGTACGGCAATGGTGGAACAGATTTCCGTCCGGCATTTACCTATGTGAATCAGCTTCTGGCCGCTGGCGAATTTCAGAATTTGAAAGGACTTTTGTATTTTACAGATGGAAAAGGAACATTTCCTGGAAAACGTCCGCCCTATGAGACGGCATTTATTCTGTTCCGGGAGGACTATAAGGAAGTGACAGTTCCGGCATGGGCGATCCGGCTGGTTCTGGACGAGGAGGACTTATGAATATCAAACGTGCAAAACAGGAGATCAAAAATACGATCCGGGCCTATCAGCTGAAGAATGCAGATGGTACTTATCGGATTCCATCGATCCGGCAGCGTCCGGTGCTGCTCATGGGACCGCCTGGTGTGGGTAAGACTCAGATCATGGAACAGATTGCGGAAGAATGCGATCTGCCATTAGTGTCGTATACGATCACCCATCATACAAGACAGAGCGCCATTGGTCTTCCATTTATCCAGCAAAAAGAATATGGTGGGAAGACCTATTCTGTAACGGAATATACCATGAGCGAGATCATTGCATCTGTCTATGACCGGATGGAAGAGACGGGCAGGCAGGAAGGTATTCTGTTTATTGATGAGATCAACTGTGTGTCAGAGACACTGGCACCGACCATGCTGCAGTTTCTGCAATGTAAGACCTTTGGAAATCAGAAGGTTCCAGCAGGCTGGGTCATTGTGGCGGCAGGCAATCCACCGGAGTACAATAAGTCGGTCCGTGAGTTTGATATTGTGACCTTGGATCGTGTGAAGAAGATCAGTGTAGAAGCAGATTTTCCAGTGTGGAAAGAATTTGCCTATGAGCAGAAGATCCACGGAGCCATCATTTCTTATCTGGAGATCCGCCAGGAGAATTTCTGCAGGATTGAGACTACCGTAGATGGAAAACGGTTTGTGACACCAAGAGGCTGGCAGGATCTGTCGGAAATGCTCTATGTTTACGAAGAGCTGGGGATTACCATAGATCAGGAAGTGGTGGGACAGTATCTGCAGAACGCCAGAGTTGCCAAGGACTTTGCGTCATATCTGGATCTGTATGCGAAATACAGGACAGATTATCAGGTGGATGGCATCCTGAAGGGAATCTGGAAGCCATCAGCGATTGAAAAATTACGATATGCACAGTTTGATGAGCGTCTCAGTGTGATTGGACTTCTGATCAGCCGTCTGGGTGAGATATTCTCGGAGGTACAGACACTGGATGAGCAGGTGACTGCACGCTACGAGGAGCTGAAGCGGAAAAAAGCAGAAGAAGGAGAGCTGGATGAGCAAATCCGAGCAGCCTTTCAGACTTCCGTGGAAGAACGGGAACAGCGGATCAGCGAGGCTGCCGAGAATCTGGAGTGTGCGTTTGATTTCTGCGAGACGGCATTTGGGGAAGGTCAGGAACTGGTCGTATTTGTTACGGAGCTGACGGTTAATCGTTACAGTGCATGGTTTATCGGTGAAAATGGTTGCGACCGTTATTATAAATACAACAAAGGACTTCTGTTCCGGGAACGTCAGAAAGGCATTCTGGAAGAGATGGATGAAGTACGTGATCTGATGGAGGGAAGAAAGGAGTAGGTGCATGGAACTGATAGATATTTTGGAAGTATTCAGGGATCATCTGGTAGAATTTTCCATTCTGATTTTTGAATTTATCGGTGTAGGAATTATCATTGTTTCCGGTATTCATGGATTTTATCTGTATCTGAAAAAATCACCGGATACAAAGCTGGCACTGGCTAAAGGACTTGCCATGGGCCTGGAATTTAAGCTGGGAAGCGAGATCCTGCGTACAGTGATCCTGCGAAGCTGGCAAGAGATCGGAATTGTTGCAGGAATCATTGTACTTCGAGCTGCACTTACTTTTTTGATCCATTGGGAGATCCGTCAGGAAATGAAAGAAAAGAGGGGACAGGAATGATTCAGGATATTGCACCAAAGAAATATGACAATCACTATGAAGAGCAGAATCCTGCTGATGAGGACTGGATGCTGGTCTACAAAGACGGGCAGATTCTGTGTCGGTTTGATCAGGAGAAGATTTATTTTCCAAAGGTAAAGGAAACGGACTGGAAAGGCAAGGATGTAACCTATCTGTTTACCATCAGTGGAGAGCGGTTCTTTTTATTAAAGGAAGGACTGGAAGAAGTGTTACCCGGGTATCAGTGGGAAAAACCAGTGATCTTCCGAAATGCAAGACCTCAGTATCGTGGGTTTGCCGGAATCACCGGTCAGCAGCTGGATAGCTGGTATCGATCCAACCGGTTCTGCGGCCAATGTGGAAAACTTATGGTACCAGATCACAAAGAACGTATGGTTCATTGTGAACATTGTGGAAATACTGTGTATCCGAAAATCTGTCCGGGCGTTATTGTGGCAGTGACAGATGGTGACAGACTGCTGCTCACAAAATATGCTAACCGCCCAGGCTCCGTCAACTATGCACTGGTGGCCGGATTTACGGAGATTGGTGAGACGCTGGAAGAAACCGTACAGAGAGAAGTCATGGAAGAAGTTGGCCTGAAAGTGAAAAATATCCGCTACTATAAGAGCCAGCCATGGTCCTTCAGCTCCACTTTACTTTGCGGATTCTTCTGCGATGTGGATGGAGATACATCGATTACACTGGATACCAATGAACTGGCACTGGCAGAGTGGTTTGCGAGGGAGAATATTCCAGTTGAAGATGATGGAATCAGCCTTACAAGGGAAATGATCCGTGTGTTCAAACATGGGGAATAAACTTACGACAGCCCAGGCTGACAGAATAAAAGCTTTTATTTTGTCAGTCTGGGCTGTTATATTTACTTCGCCTGCAGTTCTTTGAGAAGCTGCGAAATGGTTTTATTGAGCACCGGATGGCGATAGTAAGGCGCCAGCTCAGTCAGTGGAATCAATACAAAATCCCGGTTTTCCATATCGATATGAGGAACATGAAGCACCGGTGTATCAATGATCATCTGGTCGTATAACAGAATATCAAGATCCAGCGTACGCGGTCCCCAGTGTACGATCCGTTCTCTGTGAGCAGCCTGCTCCAGTTCATGCAGGCGATCCAGCAGTTCCTCCGGGGTCAGAAGTGTGCGGAGTTTTAAAGCACCGTTCAAGAATACGTCCTGTTCTACACCGCCATAAGGCTCGGTTACCAGATAATCGGATACCTGTTCTACAATACAATCCTCTGTATCAGCAAGTCCTTGCACTGCATCATCCAGATATTTCTGTTTGTCTCCTAAGTTGGAACCAAGAGCAATATAAGCCGTATGCCATTCACGGGTAATCTCTACGGAGACAGTTTTCAGGGGAAGACCTACAGGAGCCCAAGGCTTTTCAATCTTCAGTGTTACTTTCTGAAGGGAAGGAAGAGTCAGCAGAAGCATCCGCGCCAGATTTTCCACAACGGTCTCTAACAGCTTGTAAGTGTGTTCCTGTACGAATCTGGTGATCATCTGGCTGACTTCTCCATAATGGATGGAAGCGGTCAGGTCATCAGTCAGACCCGCCGTACGGGTGCTGGTGTACAGAGTCGCAGAGATGACAAATTTCTGCCCTAATACATTTTCTTCTGGAAATACGCCATGGTTGGCGAAGATCTCCAGCTCTTTGATCTCAATTTTATCCATAAATTACTCCATATGGCGTCCAAGGATGGCTTCGGTCATCTGGACAGCGCGTTTATTTTCTTTGACATCGTGAACGCGGACGAAAGCACAGCCTTTCATAACACCGATAACGGAAGTGGCGATCGTTCCCTCCACACGCTGATCAACCGGCAGATCCAGCGCCAGTCCGATCATAGATTTACGGGAAGTTCCAAGAAGCACTGGAAATCCCAGATGCTGGAACAGCTCCAGATGATTCATGGCCTCCAGGTTCATTTCATAGGTTTTTCCAAATCCGATTCCCGGATCAAGGATGATCTTTTCGTCTGAAATACCGGCGCGTCTTGCAATATTGACACATTCCTGGGTCTCGGCCAGCATATCTACCAGGAAATTATTGTATTCTGCTTTTTCTTTGTTGTGCATCAGGCAGCAGGCTGCGTTGTATTTTGCAATGACAGATGCCATCTGCGGATCATATTTCAGTCCCCAGACATCGTTGACCAGATCAGCACCAGCCTGAAGAGAAACTTCCGCAACGGATGCTTTGAAGGTGTCTACGGAAATCGGAACATCAAAGTGGCTGTTGAGTGCTTCAATAACAGGAAGTACACGGGCAGCTTCTTCTTCTGCACTGACTGGTGTGTGGCCTGGTCTGGTGGACTCGCCGCCTACATCCAGGATGTCAGCACCTTCCGCAATCATGGCCTCGGCATGTCGCAGAGCATTGTCCATACTGTTCCATTTTCCACCGTCAGAGAAAGAATCAGGAGTGACATTGAGGATTCCCATAATATAAGTTCTATTGGCAACGTCAAATTCGCGGTTTCTTATTTTCATGGCTGTAACAGCCTCCTTTTTAATATGTAATGGTTAAATTTTTCTTTTCAGCAGACCAGTAACATTCTTTTTCTGCCGGACAGGAAAAACAGTTCCGGGATGCCTTGTCCGCATCGTAGATCAGGGAACTTAACGTATCGGAACGAGCGGCATTGCGATGTTCCCGAATGGCAGAAGTGATCTCCTGAATCTCTGATGGATCAAAGGACAGCTCTCGTAAAATCTGTTCTGCAATCTGTGCACCTGCCTCATCGTGTGGGATACCAGACCGGTATTGCTCTGCACGTCCGATATCATGGAGCAGGGCGGTGCAGTAGATCAGTTCCTTGCTGGCAGATGCATGGGATTCCAAAGCATGGATGTAAGCAAGCCGGGCTACATCCAGAAAATGCTCCGGTGTATGGCGGCAGAACTTACGATCTGCTTCCAGCATCTGCAATGCCTGCAACTGTTCCTGATAGATCGGGTGCTTCCAGATCTGATTGACCCGGATCATGGTATCCATCAGTCTTTTACCATGGAGAGGAACATTTTCTGAAGTTCACGGTCTTCCTTGAACTGTCCTCTGGTAATAGTAGTGATGGTTTTGCTGCCCGGTTTTTTGATGCCGCGCATGGTCATACAGGTATGTTCGGCCTCCAGCATTACCATGACGCCCTTTGGAGATAACGCACGTTCCAGTGCATCGGCAATCTGAACGGTCAGACGTTCCTGAATCTGAGGACGTCGTGCGTAGACATCAACGGTACGTGCCAGTTTGCTGAGGCCTGTGACCTTGCCGTCTGGAATATAAGCAATATGGGCTTTTCCATAAAATGGCATCAGATGATGCTCACACATGGAATAGAAAGTGATGTCTTTCTCCAGCACCATTTCATTATTTTCTACTTCAAATTGTTTTAACAGATGCTCATCGGCCTCCTGATTGAGACCACCATAAATCTCTTCGCACATCCGTGCAATTCGATTCGGTGTTTCTTTCAACCCTTCGCGCTCCACATCTTCTCCGATTCCTTCCAGAAGAAGACGGATCGCCTGTTCAACTTTTGCTTTATCTACCATAAAAGCAACCTCCACTGTAAAAATTCTGCGGAGATCTTCCTTTTTTCTGAGGTAAGGTTTTACCGGAATAAAAAAAGGATATCTCCAATTGTGATAGAACGTATGTCGCTAATTCCCTTCACAATATGAGATATCTTCTTATATTGCTGCAACGGGTGCGGTCTCCATACCGTAAGACGAACTTTTCGTTTCGGCGGCAACTCCCCATCCGCTGAACACTTGACGCATGAAAACCTATTTTGCATATTATTCTATTGTTGTAAATTGTTACCAAAGGGCATTATATCATATACCGTCAGGTCTGTATATAGATTTATACATTGTATACAGGAATTTACCAAATTTTTACCCAGATTACCTATTTAAAATATGACTACGTAACTCCTGAGAAATTCTTAGTAATGCATAAATTTATATCCATCAAACTGTTACATAAAATTACCGCCAGTCCTCTTTATGACTGGCGGTACATAATGACTCATGCTTCTGTATACACGCTCTCGATGGCCGTCCGCAGATGCTCATAGCACTTCTGCAGATCGCTCTTTCCCTGCTCGTCCAGGGGCAGCTCCAGCACCCGGTCGATACCGTTCTTGGAAATGACGCAGGGCAGGCTCATGGCTACTCCGGTGAGGCCGTACTGGCCTGACAGCACCGTGGAGACAGGCACCACAGATTTCTCGTTGCGGACAATGCTGCCGATCAGACGGCAGGCGCTTAAGGCCACGCCGGAGCTGGTGTAGCCCTTCAGCTCCACGATGTCCAGGCCGATGACCTTCGTATCATGGAGCAGCTTTTCTTTGTCGAGTTTTTCCTTTAATTCAAACTGTTTCTCGAATTCCGAAAATGGCACGCCCACGATGTTCACGGTATTCCAGGGGATAAAGGAGGTGGAGCCGTGCTCGCCCAGCACGAAGCCTGTCACGTTCTTGGCGTCCACGCCGCAGAGGTCGCCCAGCATTTTATTGAAACGGGCGGTCTCAAGCAAAGTGCCTGTACCGAAGATCTTATTAGCCGGATAGTCGAATTTCTTCTGTGCAATGTAGGTCAGGATGTCCAGCGGATTGGATACTACAATGATGATGGCCTCCCGGGTATAGCGGGTGATCTGCTCCATAATATCGTTCATGACGTTGACATTTTTCTCCAGAAGCACCATGCGGTCCCGGGAATTACCCGGCTGAATGCTGGGGCCTGCAGTCACCACGATGATCTGGGCGTCCGCGCACTCCTCGTAGCCGCCCACATGGATGTTCGCGTTGGCGCTGTAGGCGAACGCCGTGGTATGGCTGGCGTCCAGCACCTCGCCCAGGGCCTTTTTCTGGTTGCGGTTCACCACCACGATCTCATCCAGGATATTCATCCGCAGAACCGAATTCAAAATCGCGCTTCCTACCTTGCCAGCGCCGATGATTACCATTTTTCCATATGAAATTGCCATAGCTGCGTCCTCCTCGTTCTTTCTAATCACGAATAGTTTACTGCAATGTTCTGGCGCCGTCAATCGGGGTTTTAAAACTAAAAAAGAATGTGCCAGCGGCATCTGTTTAGCACCGACCGGAGCGGAGAACGAACCGAAGGTTCGATTCCCATCACCTGCTCTACCTAAATTTAGGTACAAAAATAAGCGGGTGATGGGAATCGAACCCACGTATCCAGCTTGGAAGGCTGGTGTTCTACCATTGAACTACACCCGCAAATCAAAAATCATAAGGATGCACCGTGGTCACTAGGCTCGCAATGACCTCCCCAAGTGTCCAGGTGTGTCTTCGCACTAAGCTCGAAAACACCTCGCTAAGTGCTCAGTACATGCCCAGAACCGGAATCGAACCAGTGACACGAGGATTTTCAGTCCTCTGCTCTACCAACTGAGCTATCTGGGCAAATTGCTTTCACATAACTTTCATGTGTCACAACAGTGATATTCTACATGATGGAATTATGTTTGTCAAGCAATTTTTCATATTTTACTTTCGTTTTTTAGAGCGGCTTCGTGTACTCGATATCCCGCGGTTCCTTATCGATAAACTCATAGGGATGAGGTTCGGCTTCAAAGACCAGCCTTCCCTTCCGGTAGGCCAGCGGCGTGCTCATGGGGACTTTTTCCCAGGCCGGATCATCGGTCAGGGGCTTGGTGGCTACTACCAGTGTCTCGCCTTTCTGCAGACGGAACAGGGTCTCGTAGAAGTTTGTATGGGCGTAGAACAAATCGCCGTCGTAAATCAGAAGATTGACCTTGTTCTCCGGGGTAATGTCGCGGATGACCTGATTTACGGTGTCGAAGCGTTCTTTGTCGGTCAGCTCGCCGCCCTTTTTCGCGATGGCCGCGTCCACCTGATCGATCAGGTAGTACAGAATCCGCTCGCTGTCAGTACCGCCATGCTGTTTTCCGATGTAGGCGTCCACTAGGGCGCTTTCGAAGATGGTGCCGTTATGAATCAGCGTCCACAGGCGTCCGGAAGCGTCCCGTCTCTTGAAGGGATGGCAGTTCCTGTATTCCAGGCCACCCTTGGAAGCCTTGCGGATATGGGCCAGAACCACGTCCTCGGTGATCTCGTCGCTGAGGCGATGCTTCAGATAGACGCTTTCCGCGGAAGATATGGGTTCCTTTTCAATGGATGCGGAATTCCCGTCAAAGAGAGCCAGTCCCCAGCCGTCCGGATTGGTTTCTCCGTGGCTGAAGAAGGTTCCCAGAAG
>ENA-UPXC01001524-UPXC01001524.1-human-gut-metagenome-genome-assembly--contig:-NODE-1524-length-32572-cov-5.972950_pt1 | contig 32572 bp, 26 predicted proteins | sample MGYA00250047_ERZ773371 | MGnify/ENA primary metagenome ERZ773371 (study PRJEB29103, sample SAMN06111975) | human gut metagenome | biome: human gut; feature: ankylosing spondylitis patient; material... | reverse complement strand
GCCGTAATCCTCCTCAATTTGAGAGCAATGACTTTTCAGCGAATCATAGATCATTTGGTTCCTTCCTGCATTCCCGGTATCGATATAGATTTCTATACGGGCTTGATCGTAGTTCGCCACGCAAGATAGCTGGACACCAGGGCAACTCGTAGAGCCAGACATATAATTGTTTTTGGTCGGGGAGACATAATTGAAAGTGCCTGTCTCGGTACGAATTGCTGGAAGGACCTGCGACCAGTACTCTCTACGTACCTTATGCCGCAGACTAGATTCCTCATCGTTGCATTTCTTTTCGTTGAGGAAAAACACCAAGTCAGATGGGTCTTGATCGTAATGCTCAAACAGCCGTCTCAGCATATTCAGCTTGTGTTGCGTGGAGGTCCCGGTATTAACATAGATACCTTCAACGACCAGTGCAGATGCCTCAAACCCATCTCCTGTCCTAAAGAATTGGCTGGCCAGATCGACGCTATCATCGGTGCCGGCAAGATAATTCAGATACGCCGTATCGATATTGTGGAGTTCCTTCAGCATCTGGACATACATATCAACCCAAGTTGTGGCTTCATGTTCAATTCCACGAAAACGATACTTCATCAGTTGACGCCCAGTCAAGGAGGCATCATCATCTAGCGCAATTTCGTCATACTGCTTCTGCGGTGGAACATAAGTAGTATCCTTATTTGGCCAAAGGGCAATGCACTGATTTACCAGCATACTGCTCCGCTGCTCCAGTTCTGGAAGGCCCCAATGATCGGCTTTGGCGATTTGTTGGGTCATTTTCAGTCCGCTCTGCAGATAGCCGTCTTTCATTGTTTTCTTATCTTGGAAGGAGGCATTGCTGTACCTGATATTGTAAGAGGAGGCTGCCAGGGTCAGGTTTGCGAGCCGGTGGAGCCATTGGCCGTGGATATTTTCAGCATCGTCACCGAGCTCGCTGGCCCAAGCAGGAGTTAGATGCTGGGGCATGATGTGCTCAATGGTGTACTCACCACTGTCCAGACGATTATAGATCTCTTTGTACTCCGAGCTATCTCCATTCTCTATGCGCTCGAAGATGTACGCCTTATATCTGGCCGGCATTGTGTAGATATTCTTGTTTTTGAGACCTTCAGCAAAATCTTCGTCTGTTGGGAAGGCTGCCTTCTCCTTCTTGTTTCCAAAAACATACCGCAGTTTCTCAATGAAATCATCATAGGTACCATCGAGACGCTTGATGTCATTGCAGAGCGTAAGGAATACTTTGCTCTGGGTGTTGGATGGCAAATCGCAGATGAGGCGGCGAAGTAGATAGGACTCCACAATGCGGCAGACCTCACCCACATCCTCTAAGGTAAGCACATCCTCCTCCTGTAGTCGGAAGACTTCCATTAGAAACGGCCTGCAAACACTGCTTTCGAAACGGTTCAGCCGATATAGCGAAGCCCGGAGTTTAATTGGAAAGTTCGGATTCCCAACCCGGATCTTGTTATACCTCTTCGCATAGTCCCGGAGTTCTTTAAGAACATCCTCTATCTGGCCGCGCTTTTCAACATAATCCTTGAACTCCTGGTAGATCTCCTTCATTGCGGTCAGACGTCGCTCCTTAATCCCCAGATAGTCACGAATGAACGGACTCACGTCGTAAGAGTTCGTCTGTTTGTCGTAGCCAGCGTTTTTTTCAATGGGGCACCAGTAGTCATCATAGAACTGCTCCTGCTCCTCCATAGATCGTCGCATAAGAACAAAGTTCCGGATTTTGTCGCCCTCATTCAGATCAAGGCCGGTCGAATTGAGGCTCTCAAACACTAGTTGTGGATCGTCGTCGGGTGGTGTTAGCGTGATGTCGATGATCTGGAGCTTCTCTACCGCCGTAAACAATTGGTCTACGCTGATGTCCTCACGCTGGATCTGATTATAGAAGAATAGGTAATTCTGTGTGATACGGGAGCTGAAATTGTACTCAGACGGATCGCCCCAGAGCCTGTCATAAGCGTCCTGATCTCCTTTGATGGGCTTTAGCTTCATCTTCCTCTGCTTAGGATTGATTTCATCAACGAGATATTTCTTCGTGATGACGTCATACAGGTTTGGATCATTAGGGGTAACGAGTCCATCCTTGATCAAATTAGCAATCGCCAAGAGGAGAAGCGAAACTGTGGTAATCCGCTGCTGGCCATCGATAACCAGATAGTCTGAACTGCTGCCCATAGGATCACTGACGGAGACTATACCACCGAAGAAATGCCACCGTTTGTTATCTCGGATCGTCTTTACAAGGTCGGAGTAGAGTTTCTTGCAATGTTCTTCCTTCCAGTCGTAATTTCTCTGATAGACAGGTATTACGAGCTTGTCCGCATTCTTCAGAAAATGTGTCAGTAGCTTTCCTTGACCATTCACGCTGACTCCTCCAAATTTTTCTCTCTAAACCCATTTCAAGTTGTGCATTGCCATGGATCAGTACGTCTTATACCCATATTATCCATTCCGAAGTTCCCGATACAGTTCCTTTGCCAAGGCGACCATGATGGCTTTATACTTGGCGGTATCCTCAAATAGCTTCGTATAGGTTTCCGTGCTCTCGATATAGGAGGCCTGGGCAGTCTGGTCGAAAATCTTGGGGAACACATTTTTTTCGAAGATCTGCTGTCCATCCACCTTAGCTGCTTTGCGAAGCTTTTTATCCGCCAGTAGTTTCTCACGCAAAGTCCCAATCAAGACTCTGTCTGCTTCAGTAAAATCGCCTTTATAGGTCTCATTGATTCGATCAATGACCTCGTCCAGCGGGTCTTTCTTGGCGTTCATGTTGACCGCCTTCTTCGTCTTCGCGGGCTCCAGGGCCGTTGCCTTATCTTCCAGTGTGATTGCTCCCTCAAAGGTTTTTTCCAGACGGTAGTACTCCAACTTCACCCGGTTCTCCAGGTCCCAGGGGGTGGAAGGCTCTGCAGGGATCAGTTTGGAGAGATAGGAACAGAGGAGAAACTCCTTATGAAGGTCCTTATCGAACATCCGCACGATCTGAGAGATGTAGTTATACCACTTCACAAACGCTCGGATTAGGCGGCGGAACTGGTAGCGGTCCTCCTTGCTCAGTTGATTGTAAGCCTTGGCCACCGGGAACAGAGCGTTGGAGATCTTCGCCTGGACGGAGGTGGCCTTTTTCGCATCTGGAGCGAAGTAGATTTTGCTGACCACCTCAATATCACTTTCGTTATACAGTTTGAATTCCCGGAGCTGCTTCTGAGTCTTGTAAATCAGGTCAACATTGATTTCCTCGGTGAGGCTAGTCTCCTGGTAGTACGGCTGGAAGGCCTCCAGAATTTCTTCCTTGGTATTCACAAAGTCCAGAATGTAGGTATCTTCTTTTCCAGGATAAGTACGGTTCAGACGGCTCAAAGTCTGGACTGCCTTCACATCTCGTAACTTCTTGTCCACAATCATGGTGTGGAGCAACGGCTCATCAAAGCCAGTCTGGTACTTCTCCGCCACGATCAGCACATCGCCCTCGTCGTGGAAGACCTGCTTGGTCTGGGCCTCGCTGACGCGGTTTCCCTCCCGGTCTCGGTTCATGCCGCTTTCAGTGTACTCTGTGCCGTTCTCCTCGTCTGGGTCCCTGATACCTCCAGAGAAGGCAATCAGGATCTCTACATCGTCGTAGTGATTTGCCTCCAGATATGCCTTGATCTCGTGGTAGTAGCGCACCGCCGCCAGACGTGAGGCCGTAACCACCATCATTTTACCCTTTCCGCCGATTTTGTGCTTGGTAATGTCCCGGAAAGTCTCCACAATGATGGCGGCCTTCTGCTGCAGGTTGTGGGGGTGAAGCTCCTCAAAACGCCGGATAGTCTTGATGGCCTTGATAGTGGGGACCTCCGGATTGTCCGGGGTGTTCTTGGCGATTTGAAAGCAGGTCTTATAGGTGGTATAGTTCTCCAGCACATCCAAAATGAAGTGCTCCTCAATGGCCTGTCGCATGGAGTAGATATGAAAGGGGTGGAAAGAGCCATCCGCATACTCATCCCCGAACATCTCCAGGGTCTTGTTCTTTGGCGTGGCAGTAAAGGCAAAAAAACTCAGGTTCTTGTGCTTGCCGTGGGAGACCATCTCTCGCACCAGCTTGTCCTCCGCATCCTCCAGTTCGTCCTCGGCCTTACCCTCCAGCTCCGCATATTCTTTGAGTGCATCATGGGTATCCGCCAGGGCAATTTTCAACTTCATGGCGCTCTGGCCAGTCTGGCTGCTGTGGGCCTCGTCCACGATGACGGCAAAAGCCTTGCCGGATGTGTCGTCTATCTGCTCATAGATCACGGGGAACTTCTGCAGAGTGGTGACGATGATCCGCTTGCCGTCGTTCAAAGCGTCCCGCAGATCTTTGGCGGACTTCTTCTTGTCGATGGTCACTACAGAACCCAGGGTGTGGTCGAAGCCAGAGATAGTCTCTTGGAGCTGGGCGTCCAGCACCGTGCGGTCTGTGACGATGACCACGGAGTTGAAGATGGGCTTGTTGTCATCGTCATGGAGGCTGGCCAGACGGTAGGCGGTCCAGGCGATAGAGTTGGACTTCCCGGAACCGGCGCTGTGCTGCACCAGATAGTTTTTGCCGGGGCCGTTGGTTCTGACATCCTGGATCAGCCGACGCACCACATCCATCTGGTGATACCGGGGGAAGATGACTGACTTTTTAGTGATTTCCCTTTGTGCGCCATCTTTCTGAGGCGCCTTCTCTTTCTTCACTTGGAGGTTGACGAACTTTTGGATGATGTCCAAAAGGTTGTCTTTTTGCAATACGTCCTTCCAGAGGTAGGAGGTCACGTAGTCTCCATCCGGTGAAGGCGGATTCCCGGCTCCGCCGTCCCTGCCGGGGCCGTTACTGCCCTGGTTAAAGGGGAGGAAGTAGGTCTTGGCCCCATCCAGCTTGGTGGTCATCACCGCCTCATAGAGATCCACGGCGAAGAACACCAGGACGCGGTGGTTCAGCCGGAACGCTGGTTCCTTGGGGTCCCGGTCAAACATCCACTGCCGCTTGGCATTGTCCACGCTTTGGCCGGTGAGCTGGTTCTTAAGCTCGATGGCTACGACCGGGATACCGTTGACTGCCAACATCATATCTACGCTGTTGTTGTTCTGCCCGGAGTAGTGCCACTGGCGGATACACTGGCAGATGTTTTGACCGTAGTGTTTGACAGCCACATCGTTGAGAGTGGACTCCGGCTTAAAGTAGCACACCCGGAACTCAATCCCCCGGTGCTTGAACCCGTGGCGCAGGACACTTATCAGTCCATCGTTCTCCACGGCGTTCTCAAAAGCCTTGTAGAACTTCTTCTCCGGATCGGAATTGCACTGTTTCTCGAAACGTTGCCACTGGATGGGCTGTGTGGCCTGGACAAAGCCCACCAGGGTAGCTAAGTCCAGGGCCATACCGGAGTCCATGGAAGCCCGATAGCCCGCGTCTGACGCCTTCTGCCAACCACCGACAGGAGAGATCAGGAAGGACTCGATATCTTGTTCAAACTGTCTTTCGTTATCGGGCATGTCGTATCCTCCTTACGCTTCTTTCTGCAATGTGTGTGCTCCAGAACCTTTGGGCACAAACCGATGTTCTCTCATTTTGAATAGAGTGTCCTGCCAAGTAGAATACTGAGGATTTGCCTTATTAGGAGTCCAATTCGTAACGACCTCGCCAATTATCTCTTTGTCAGTAGGATGGGATACCCCATCAATAATAAAGTCATTCCATGCAGCGAGCAAGGTCGCTACACGTTCAGCCTGAGAGGTTTTCATTGGCCTTAAAAAATCCACTATTTTTTCGAGTTTCAGATCAATTTCAGAAAAAGTATCCATATACTCCCGCAAGCCCTCTTCGAATTGTTTTCCCTTTTGGTAGGAGACAGGCGATCCTTTCAGAACCGTGTACCAGCCTTTTGCGTTAATGATTTCTTCTATGTTTGGGAGATCTGGATCGTATGGGCCATGTTCGTATCGAATGAATTGAGTGTGAAATGGCATATTTAGCAAACACTCTGCGGCAAACATACATTTCTGCAACTGAATTCGTCCTCGGACACCAGTACCAAGCAAGTCCAACACCCTGAGCATAAGCAGAGCCTTTCTGTACCGCATTATCTCAGGGGAAAGAATAGCAATCGTCATTTGATTGGTATCTTCTACTCTCCTTTTTCCAGTCACAACCTCATAAATGAGGGACTTTTTGTAGATTTCCAAGTCAGCAATAAGAGATTCTTTTTTTGCGATTAGTTCATCAATATGCAAACACTCTTTATCGAGATATTCTGCAATCATGCATTGCTCTTGGTATGGGCACTCGATTGCATAATATGCCATTAGTTTTGTTAAAGTTGTTCTTGGCATTGCTGAACCAGCCATGGATTTTCTGATTTGGAATTGAAGAACCTCAGATTCAATTAACCACATTAAATATTCGCTTAAAACATTGTCTTTCGGGGTAAGCATCGCAACAGAAGACAAAAGAACACATGGCATATCATCAGTCATCATTCCCACACGGCCTGTTGTTGCTCCGTCTTTAACCAGTAATACATCCCCAGATTGAGGCTGACACCCTGTCTTAACCAAGTTTTGAAAATTTTCTTCTGAAACAGTGCGACATTGAGAATAATCAATTCCTTTTCCATGGACATCTCGGGCTGTCACATAAGGAAATCCATCCACTGTTGTTTCTGGCGAAAAGTGGCTACCATCTTTAATCCTCTGGCAGATACGCTTTAGAGAGGTGATTCTCCAATGTGCAGGAATAGAACCGATAAATTCTACGCCGCTGTCCTTCATCTCCACATTCGGGTCCAGGCCCTTGGTGACAGCCTCGTAGATGATGGAAGCCTTCCACTGCTTATATTCCTCAATGCTGGCCTTAGCCTGGGTGACAATCTCGTCGATCTTGGCGCATTGGGTGTCTAGATAGGAGGCGATAGCGAATTGTTCGGAAAGAGGGGGAAGTAGAGCCGGTACTCTCATAAAATCGCTAATTCCTAAATCCCATTGTCCAATGCGCATTCCGGTTGAAAGGCGTTCAAATTCTTGTGCGTAAGCTGAGCATCTTAAGAGAAAATGTATGTAGTCCTTGTTCACTTTTTCTGAACGGAATTTACATACATAGTAAGCCGGACTTACGATGCCCTCATAACCAGAAACCGCCAAAGAACCCTGCCATGCTTTCATTTTATTGATTACAAGATCTCCAACTTCAACATATTTGTATTGAGTTGTATCTTGCGATGTCACATTATGATTGTCATCTCTTGAATTCTTCGGCAGGACACCATACTCTCGATAAAGCGAAAGGACTTCAGCATCTGGGTGATTTTTAACTGTTATATTTTCAAGGATGGACTTCATTCGAGTGGTGCTCCAATGAACAGGGATCTCTCCAATCCACGCAATCCCGCTGTCTTTCATTTCCGCAAAACCCTGTGCCGGTGTCATCTTACTCACCGTCCTTCCCAAACAGGTCGTGAAGTTTCTGCATTAGAGAGCGCTCATGCTCCTCGATGCGCTTAGCAATCTGGTCGGCGGGCTCAATCTTCTTGTACTCGTAGAAAGTGCGGGTGAAAGGAATCTCATAGCCAACCTTAGTCTTGCGCTTGTCGATCCAGGCATCCGGGTTATAGGGCAGGACTTCACGTGCAAAGTATACATCGATGTCCTCGTCCAGCGGCACATTCTCCGTGTCCCGCTTTTTGGGGTCGGCCACAGGCTTGCCCTTTTTCAGGACCTTCTTCCCGTCCTCATCCAGCAGGGGGCTTTCCACGGTGATCTTGTTATAGCCCAGGGCTACACTGTCCAGCACCCGGCTCTTGCAGACGAGTTTTGCCCCGGACTCCAGCTCCCGCTCACATGTCTGGTCCCGGTACTCCCCGTAGGCCCTGACAATCAACTCCCGGCAGGCCTCGGTGATGTCCACTCGCTTGTTGCCGATGGGCTTCCGGCGAGACTCATAGCACTTGCTGGCATCAATGAGCTGGACCCTCCCGATATGCTCCGAAGGCTTGTCCTTGGTGATGATCCAGATGTAGGTGGCGATGCCGGTGTTGTAGAAGCTGTCGTTGGGGAGTTGCACGATGGCGTCCAGCCAGTCGTTTTCGATCAGATACCGGCGGATCTCCGACTGGCCGGAACTGGCATCCCCGGTGAACAGAGAGGAGCCGTTCTGGATGATGGCCATGCGGCCCTCCGGCTTCAGTTTGGACAGACCGTTGAGCAGGAACAGCATCTGCCCGTCGCTTTTGCTGGGGAGGCCGGGACCGAAGCGACCAGCGGAACCCTTCTTATGTTCTGCCTCCACTGCCGTGGCCTCCCGCTTCCAGTCAATTCCGAAGGGAGGGTTGGAAATACAGTAATCGAACTGATAGCCGTCGAACTTATCATCGTCCAGGGTGTCACCGAACTGCATATTGTCCGGGTCGCCCCCACGGATCAGCATGTCAGCCTTGGCGATTCCAAAGGTGAAGGGGTTCAACTCCTGGCCAAAACAGGTGACATCTGCATCGGCATCCAGTTGCTTCAGCCGCTCTTCCATGCAGGTGAGCATCTGGCTGGTGCCCATGGTCATGTCGTAGACCGTCTTTGTAATGCTCTCCCCGTGGAAGGTGTTCTGATCTCCCGTCACCAGCAGGTCGCACATCAGGTAGATGATATCCCGGCTGGTGAAGTGTGCTCCGGCCTCCTCGTTGTAGGACTCGGAAAACCGCTGAACCAGGTTCTCAAAAATATAGCCCATATCAACGGCACTGATCTTTTCCGGCTTCATATCCGCCTTGTCAGAGCAGAAGTCCACGATAACCTGATAGAGCAGTCCGGCCTCCTCCATGCGGTCGATCTGGGCGTTGAAGTTCATGCGTGCGAGGATGTCCTGCACATTGTCGGAGAAGCCATTGAGATAAGCGCGGAAGTTATCGTTGATGTTCTCTGGGTCTGCCCGCAGAGTCTCGAAGGTGAACGGGCTGGTATTGTAGAACTGGTATCCAGCAGCGGTCCGCAGGAAGCCCTCTTTGACTGCAAGGTGCTCTACCTTCTTACAGGTATCCAGTACCGCTTGATGGGTTGGCAGCAGGCAGTCGTGGAACCGCTTGACCACCACCATGGGCAGGATCACCAAGCCGTACTCATGGGGTTTGAATGCACCAAAGAGGGTGTTTGCCACATTCCAAATGAGAGTGGCCTTCTCCTGGATATTCCGGCCCACAGAGGCCAACTGTTCATTTGCGGTCATAATATCGCCCTTTCTGTTTGTGGCATACATCCTTACTTAGTTACTTTATAATACGATATAATATGGGATTAGTCAAAATCGCTTTGTGCCAATCCATGCCTTTAACCCATCACGAATTGCCGTCTAGGCAAAGAGACTCGTTCAAGCCACTGTTACCTGATGTTGTTAGCTTTCTTCGAAGTCCATGGCATGTTCAGTCTTCGCCCTCGAGATGACTTTGCGCAATTGCGAATATTATATCATCATTTAGACTTTATGCGCATTGTGCTTCTGATATTATTTCATGGATTACACCGCTTGCAGGGAACATATGCACGTTCAATTAGATCCTCGCGTGAGCCGTAATAGTCCTCACGGTTGGAATCCTTGATATCGTCCGCACTGGCGCAAGATGGCAGGTGGAACTTCTTCGTGTTGTTGTTCAAAACATAGTGTGCCTCAGCGGTTGATGTTCCGGCTTGGGTATCGGAAGAGGGTTCATGGACAACCGATGGATTTGAAGTGGAAACAGCTCCGTCTAGCGTGCTGTCTCCCGTTGCATAGTTGATCGTCACCCCCGGCTGCACATTGTAGGCAAAGATACAAAAGCAGATGCCATCACCATCATCCTCAACGGAGTAACCTTCCATCAGGACTCCAGCAGCCAGTAGGTTGTCCCCTTCAAAGACGGGGGTAACGCGGTAGAGAACATGGCTGTTCGTTTCCTGAACATAGTCGGCAACCATATTCTCGAAAGGTAGCATTCCATCAATGTTCAAATATCTGGTGCCAGTGATCAAGTTTCTCTCATTCGCATTCTCTCCCGAGAGTTGGAAGCCGATTAAGTGGCAGCGATTGTAGAGGTAATTCCCGTCAACAACACCATTATACCGCACAGTGTGCCAGCCGGAAGGCTTGACCGATCCAATAGATCCGCGTTCCTCGGTAGGCATCAGATTCTGCCCTATGCAGGCATATGCGGTGCCGCACCGGCTGAGCGAGTCGAGAGCGCTATACAGCTCAAAAGAAGTTGTTGTCAGTTCAGAAGATGTGAAATAAGGAATATTTCCATTGACTGCAACATAAGCCGATCCACTATAAGGCTCAACATCGGAAAGTGAAAAACTGGTGGCAGCAGTACTTTCACTTGGAAGAGTCGAGGAAACTGGTTGGTCAATCTCTTGGCCGGTCATGCTACCCTGTCCATTCGGCCCCGACGGCTTCTCAGCCTCTACGCCGGAGTCATCTGTGTCGGTAGATGACTGCTCTACACGATTAGTAGATTGCGGACTTTCCACAATTCCAGAGGAAACACTGGATGGAGAATCATCCGGGTAATTGGAAGAGTTGCCTTCGTCTGTCGAACAACCAACTAAGAGGGAAAGGACAAGAGCTGCCAGCAGGAAGATGGATGTAACTTTCTGTTTCACCGTTCAAATACCTCCATAGTAATTCTTTCGTGTGAGTATCCGGCAAAGTCGCTTGACAGAGCAAGATGCCATGTTCCTTCATACAGCTTCAAATCAAAATACCGATCGGCTGGGTAGGTTCGGTTCCACTTGAAAATAATCAGTTTTTCAATGCGTTTCTCGACCGGAGCCAATGCGGCATCTTCGACAAAGCAGAAGTCCCCATTGCCGGCATCTCGCAAGAAAGTATCCGAAACAGCCAGATCAGGAGGATTGAGGTCAGAAAATAATCTAGCGGAATAGTGGCTCATGTGTAAAATCGAGTGCTTCGTCAATCTTAAGATCTGCGCACACAAGCTCTTATCCCGACTCTGCCGACGGTGATTGAACATCATGCCGCCTTTATCGTCCAAACAGACTATTACAATCATCGGGCTCCTCCTTTTAGGTCGCACACCCTTACTCTTTCTCCAGAGTGTCATTGCCTGGACTTGAGCGTATAATTGCAGGTTACCTGTTAAATAATACGGACAGCTATTTTACTAACAACAGTGGATTAACTGCCCTTTGGGCACACCGCACTTCATTATCCACGAGAATGCTCACGCTGTATTCGTCCGTTACTAACCAGATTTTACCATTTGCATTTGTGCCGTATGCCTTCATTTGCCCGCCAAAGGTTGACCAGTATCACGGACAATATTTGCCACCATTGTACCGTAGAATAGATGCGGTTGCAACCAATACTGGTCAATGGAGGACGCGCAGATGGAGCAAAAAATCCGTCGTGACCGCAACATGGGCTCTAACCTCAGGCGGCTGCGGGATCAGTATGGCATCTCCCAGGAGAAACTCTGTGCCGAATTGCAGCGAAGAGGCTGCGACATCGGGCGAACTGCCTATGCCAAATATGAGTCAGGGGAGTTGAATATCCGGGCGAGTGTGTTGATTGAATTGCGTAAAATTTACAGTTGCTCTTATGATGATTTCTTCGCTGGCTTGGATAGGAACATAGAATAGCAGTCTCATGCGTTTGATTTGCTTTTGCTAAAAAATGAAGTCATCCGCAAGCATAGATATAGACTATTCTCTGTATTAAGTTCTCCAATAGAGTGGGATCTTCTGGGGGGACCATAATGAACCCACCCTCGGTCCATCGTCAGGGCATATAAACCCCTTGGCGGCAAATTATTTAAGAGAAAGTGGTTTGTATCAGAATATGGTACAAACCACTTTTTCGCTTTAGCGCACAGTATATAGATTTGAGGTATGGCTGCCATTTGCGCGGTATCTTGGGTTCTTGAGTAGGAAGCCTTTGCGTTCCAACTCGTTGATTGCTCTCTTCACAGTGCTGCGTGATAAGCCAAGATCTGAGGCGATTCTCTTAATTCCTGGCCAACAGGTGCCTGATGCATTGGCCCGATCCCGGAGGTAAATGTAAACGGTCTTGCACCGATGAGGCAGCTCGGTGTCAGCATAGATCGATTCAAAATAACCCACCTTCTTCACCTCCTATTATGTTCTCAGGCTTGAATCGTCGGAGGGCCGAGCATGGCCATCTTCCTCTTTCATCTCCTGTCCTCCATTTTGCGGTGGCGCGGCATCTGCTTTTTCCGATGTCGCATTTTTCAATGCGTGACATAGGATACTTTCCTCCAGTTCCTTTCGTCCTGCATAGTGGACTTGCATATTCTCACGTACCGGCACAGTGTATCCCTCCTTTTCGAAGGTAATACCCCATTCTAGGAAGAGACGGAGTCGGGTCTGCATTGGATGGCAACCAGTTTTCATCACAACGAAGTGCCCTTTGGGAATTGATTTCAACTCGTCTGGCGTCATCAGGGGCCGCTCCACCATCTGCAGGGACTGGCTGGGATCATTCTTGCTCTGGCTCACAGAGCCGGACTGCACCGTGCGGGTACCGAGGTTCCTGGACAATACTTCGGCAGTCTGACTGCCAGGCGCAAAACCGCCGAAGATCGTATCCTGACAGTTATCCTGTATAATCTCGCTGCCCTCCTTGCCGTAGTTTTTTTCAAGCTGAGCTAACGATTGGATGATCGGCACCAGGGTCAACCGCCTGGAGCGCCCGGCGGAGAAGAGGGGCAATATATCAAAGGGCGGCATGGTACCAAGCTCATCACAGAACAACACCACACGGTTTTTTAGTTTTCCGCCGTTCTCATCGGCAACAGCAAATAGTTCTCGGCTCAGATTCTGTATCATCAGTCCGGCCATGAAGTTTTTGGTTGTGTCCTCTTCCGGAAGGATCAGGAAGATGGCGCATTTCTCGCTGGCGAATGTCTCCGCGTCAATGGCGCTGTCAAAGCAGATGACCTGCTCCAACTCACTGTCGAGGAACGCATTCAGCCGAGACAGGACCGTGGACATAACAGAAGCCATTGCCTGGTCGGAGGTGTTGAGTGCGGCTCCCGCAAACCATTTCGATTTATGGTTCTCTGGAAGTTTTGCCATCAGCTGCTGAAAATAGTTTTTTTGCCTCGGCCCAGGGGACTCCAGCAGATCCTGAACCAGTTTGAACACAGAAACGATATGTCGTCTCTCACTGGAATCCTCCTTTGTCGGAGGGAGATACTCGGCCAACAGGAGTACCACAGCAGTGAGCAAGCCTTCTGCGGAATCATAGAAATACGCATTTTGTCCATAACTGGATGCATCACCACTTGGATTGACGATGGTCTTGGCCAGAATCTTGGCATACTTTTCGGCCTTGGCTCTGGCAGCCAGATTGCTGGGATCTTCCTGAGCCAAATCCATATAGCGGTTGATCAACGTCAGAAGATTATTACCATCTGACCTGGTCGGATTGCGAAGGTCAATCACGGAAATCTTATAACCGTAATACTTGCTGGCAATAGCACCGTAGTTCCTCGCCAGGTCGCCCTTGGTGTCCAGCGCCAAGAAGCTCATACCGCAGGCGCAGGCATATTCCAGATTGGGGTACAGGAAGAATGCAGTCTTACCAACACCGGACGCACCAATCATCAGGAAGTGAACATCGTCGCAGTCTACAAGAGCTTTCAGCCCACCGTGTTTGGAATGCTTCTTAGCTTTGACAGACGCGCGTCCGATGCACCCCAAGACGATCCCCTGTGCCTCTGGCCGATTCTCGCCTCGACGCCACTCCTCTACTTGAAATGGAACCAGCACATAAGTTTTCCGAATCTCCTTTGGGGTAGCCCATCGTGCGGTACCATGTTGACCGTCACCAACAGTTTTGGATTTGATACGGTTTAGGGAATATCGCTGAGTGAATATGGAGGCAATGATCAACACTAGCAGCATTCCGCCACACAATGCAATCAGCCCCCATGCTTGTTCAGTCATTGCGTCACCCCATTTCCAGAAAAGGGACCTGTGCGTCCTCCAGAACGCACAGGTCATCATTCCAGTCTTTGTTTTGGGGAGTCAGGCGATCCGAGGCGATTCCAAACTGTTCGGCAATCTGTTCAGCCATACGGAGGCTTGCCGCCTGCCCTGCCGCGTCATTGTCCAGGCATAAGAATACCTCCTGTGCGTGGGGCATACGGGAAAGCATTGACATTACAGGGATCGTAGACGTTCCACAGCAGGCTACATAGTTGTGAGATTTCCAATCTTCAGGATACAGGGTGATGAATGAGAGCATATCGATTGGTGCCTCGAACACATAGAGCTTTCCGTCAGTGCCAAGGTGATGAAAACTATATCTGGGATCGCTGCCCTCCACATTCTGCCGGAAGGACTTTCCAAAACTGTTGGCACTGCGTTTGTGAGCGTGGCGTGGAATGCCCTGTTCATCTGTCCCGACAAAGACGCAGTTGTGATATTTGCTGTCCTCAAAGAGCGTCTTTGCCTTCGCAAAATAGGCAATCACATCACGGTCAATGTGCCGCTGCTTCATCAGGTAGGCAAAGACACGCCGCATATTGGTATTCGCTTCAGGAAGTTCAAAGGGTTTCTGTGGTGGTTTCTCCCGCTCAGCAGCAGATGGGTATATTGTACCCTGCTCACCACCCAGAAGCGCGTTGACGGCTTCTGGGTAACTGTAATTATAAAACCACCGGACAAAGCTGATCGCATTTCCGCCCTGTCGGCTGTCATGATCGAACCATTCACAGCCACGGATGGTCACGCTATGATCTCTATCGAGCCTCTTATCCCGTCCAGAAGGAAGGAGTTTTTCTCCTCTCTGGCGTAGGAATTCTTCCAGATTCACTTCAGCTGCTCGCTGTTTCTGCTCATCGGTGAAATGAATATACTGAGCCATAGTACCTCCTTTCCCTTACATCGATGGCCCATTTTGCCATCCCTGCTCCTCATGATCATCCGCTTTATGCCCAAGGGCAAGTCGCTTGGCCATCAGCTTTTTCCTGCGCTTGGAATCAATTCGAAGGCCCAGCGGACTAGTAGGTGCCATTGCATTGTCACGGAAAATTTGACCCATGTGATAGAGGAGACGAGTTACCGCAGCGATTACTGCCGGGTTGTGGTTGTTCACTGCCGGTGACTTAATAGGCTGTTGGGCGCTATCCGTTTTTGGTGGTGTCTCGGTCGAATCAATTTCTCCTGATTCTTCGTTCGTATATGGGTTGGTGGAGTCCATCTCTTCCTGTTCCAATTCCAGACGTAGACGATCAGCCTCGCGGATAATGGAGTTCTTGATTGCCTTGAATTCCTTTTGCTTTGAGAGGGGACTATGGACACGTGGTTTGTCCTTGTAGTACCCTTCCAATTTATCACGCAGATCATTCCAGACCTGATAGCACGCTGCCACATCTGGTTGCAGTGCCAGCTCATCAGTGATAGCATCCACTAGCTCTTTCAACTTTTTAGGCAAGTATCCATACTGCTTTTTCCCTTTGACACTGCCCAGGGCATTGGCTAGTTCCACCATCTTTCTGGCAATCGAATCATTATCCAGAGAGGTGGATTCCATGCGAGCAATCAGTTCCGCCATAGCGGAGCGGGACTGTTTTACCAGGTCCTGATAAGCCAGATCCTTTTTGACATAGAGGTTGTGCATCTCATCCTGGAAGATGGTGTTGGTCAGCGCAGAGCGCATGGCTGTGATCCCGGTCTTGTTTAGGTACCCATGTTTCCCATCTGCAGACCACACCATCATGTGTACATGTGGGTGGTACCCTTCATCGTGGAAGGCTGCACACCACCGGAAGTCATCCACCGGGATCTTCATGGCCTGCGCCAAACGTGTCCGGTGCTGCAGGAGGAGGGTGCGCCAGTTTTCAGCACTATCGTATCCAAGAGCAGACGCATCTTCTCGGCGCAGAGAAAGGATGACCGTCCAGACAGGGCCATGGTGTTCCGAGACCTCTGCCATCATATCCTGGAGCGACACATCCTGCGTGTCACTGAACAGGCCATGGTCACCGCGCTTTTCTACACGGGGACGGGTAGCTATGTACTTGAGGTAGCCATCGCCAGCTTCCATGGTATGGACATTGGCATCCAGCGCCATGGTGATCAATTCAGAGGCGTTGCCAAAGGTGGGAGAGGCGCAGTAGTCACTGTACTCAAATAGTTCTTTGGTATCTGGATAATCCTTGAGCAGTCTTTCGATCAGCTCTTTCTGAGGCTGTGTGACAGGACCCCGGCCATGAAGTTTCTCAACACCTTCTCTTGTGGCAATGTACTGCATGTACTTTGCTGCACTGCCATTGCGGATATACCCACACTTCTGCACCAGTTTTGGCATGGCTTACAACCTCTTTTGGAACCGGAAGATCTCCTTGAAGCTGATCATGCCATGGGTGCGCATCACATCCTGGACACACCGGCCACGCAGCTGTTCCAACTCATTGAGTGTTGCATCTGTGTCGTGTGCCATGAGGTGCATCATCATGGACATCTCCACCGACATTTTGAACAGCAGCTTGCCGAGCCGATCTCCCAGCGCGCCTAACGAGCCTTCCAATGTAGCTGACAGTGTGACTGGTAGATACGAGCCGTCCTGCTCCGCTTCAAGGTAGCCGGTATAGAATTGAATGGCTTTTTCAATAAATTCGCTTTGACTCTGAGAGTTGTCAAGCTGGTAGGAACGCTCCACCAGTTCTTTTGTTTTCGGTGTCAGCCAGAAAGCGAATTTTTTCTTTGTGTTACTCATGACGTAGTTCACCTCACACTCTAATGAGTCTCTGGCCAATACGAAACGCTTCCAGGTCATCGATGATGAAAAGGTCGCTGCGCCATTGGCCGGGCCATACCGCAAAGAGTTTGCTGATGCCCGACTGGGCGTGTACGTATCCTTCGATTTTGTCATGATATGTGGCGAGCTGTTTGATCTCGCCAGTGGCAAACAACTCGATATAGCAGATTCGATTGCTGCCATAAGGAAAGCCCTCTGTCTCCTTTGAGCTTCTCATCTTTGGTACCTTCTTTCTAATCAAATTTGCGCTGGGTGCGTCTTCGTCCCCGGAAGAAAGCGTGACACGGCGGGGCTTACGGGGATTCACGACCCCGCAGGCGTGATTTTTTTGCTTTCACGACCCCGGAAGGAAAAGCCTGAAACTGCCCGCACTGCGGGCAGAAGTGAGAGAGCCGGGGCGTTCACGACCCCGGCTCTTTCTGCCTGCTTTTTTTTCGTCCTCCGTCCCCTGGTGGAAAAAGCCCTCAAATGGGGGCTAACCTCCCCGATTGGGGTAGGTGGTCTACCCCCACCCATAGGAGGGCACACAGGGCCTCACAGCGGCCCACACGGGGCCGTTATCAGGTGCCCAGCATTCACCCCATCTGCATTCCCGTCAAATCCTCGTTTTCATGCTCCTGAAGGGGGACCTGCGTAATATCTTCCATGTCGGCAATCCACATGGACATACTGTCGAGCAGCGTTTCTAAGTGATCAGACACAACTTGGAAAGAGTTCTCCAATGTTTTGCTTGAGGAGAACTCCTCTTGTTGCGTTTTGTGAATCACTTCCATCTGACGCTGCACAACAAACAGGATGTCCAACAGATCATAGGCAGAGGGAGTGTGGCAACCAACCGATTCCTGCTGCACAGGAGACTGTTCTGTCTTTTGGTAGATGCCATGACTCACTCGTGCATAGGGGAACGCAGGATCTTCAAGTTTTTTACTGATAGGCAACACAAGGTTGTTCTGTTCAATGGTTCCTTCGTACTGCGTTCCTTTGGCCTGTTCACGCACATAGTCGATGATCTCGCGGTATCGATGTGGCTCACCGTCATCCAGGAGTTCCCGGAAGCAGTTAAGCACGAATTCATTTTTGCTGTTGCGATCGATCAACATCTTGCACCTCCTCACACTATTACATGCTCTGGCCATCCGGGAATGAGGAAGAGCACATCTCTTCGTCAAGATACTGTGCGCGATAATCATCCAGACTCATTCCCGTCTGCTCTAAGCAGTAGTCATTCATTTTGGAGCGTAGGATTGAGCGATCCTCTTCGGTCAGGGGGTAGCGGTAGGTTTCCTCAGAACCATCTCCACAGACCTGGATCACAGTGAGTGCGTCACACACTTCACCAACATCCAAATCAAAATCCGCATAGACATTGAGATAGTCATCATTGGCATCAGTAGCAACATTGATTCCGAACACAGCGTCAGGATCAAATGTGACTGGCACATAGAAATTCAGCAGACTTCCGCACTCGCTCATGTCATCCTGGAAAGAAATCTCGTTCATACTAAGCCGCCTGGATCCGGTCAGCACCATAGCCTCTGAGTTTGGTGTGAGTTCCTTGCCATCGAGTTTGTCCAGCAGTCTTTCCCACCTCTGATCTGTAGAGATGTTCTGCTTTCGGAATGCGTGATAGGCTGCCACACTCACATCATGGATACGGTAGGTGTGCCAGCCGTCCATAGCATTGGCTGCGGAAAATGTATCTCTGTCAAAGTCCATTTCGAATACTCCAGATACCTTTCCGGTATTCTGCAGCCGCTGGTCCAGGAGTTGATCGTACTCTGCTCGAGTGATTTCAGTGCGGTCTTTGAGCACAGCTGCAAAGGAAACTGGCTGAGGATTATCCTCAGCAGTGAGATAGGTGCGCAACCGCTTAGCAGCGGCGAGCAGGGTATCTGCTTTAGACGTTTTGAAATAAAGATCTTCCCCGTGACCTGTGATATGGTACGCTGCCCAGGTGGTGTTGGCCATTTGATCCGCTACTGCCTCGGCATGTTCAGCATTGATGCGTTCCTGTATCGCCTGTCGTTCCTCAAAAGGAACGCACTCAGAATACAGATCAGCAAGCATTTCCTGCATTCGCTTTTCAACATCAGTTCCATTCGAGACAAGCTGCTTTTCCAGTGCCCTGAGCTCATACTCATGGATCCACAGCACGATCTCAACGGAGCCGCTCATTGGGACACCCCCTATTCCGCCGCTTGGCAGGCTTTTGCTTACTGTAGGTACTGGGTGCGGGGTAACGGATATCTTTGTGATGGCGAAGACTCAACAGCCGATTGGACGAACGAAGATCCTGGCTCAAAAAATCAGACTTTTTCATCATGTCTACCTCCCATGTCATAGCTGGTCGAAACATCTTGGCCAGGATTGTCCTGGTCATTGTTGTTCTCCTGTGTCTGTGCAGTGCGTCCGCCTTTTGCTGTACGCCTGGGGCGTGGACGAACTGCAGGCTTGTTCTTACTGTCCAGATACTCCCGAGTATCCGCTGGCACATATTTTTCATAGAGCTCTTCCAGCAACCGCTGCAGTTCTTTCTCTGGCGTTCGCTTTTCCTTTGCGGACAAAAAATACCGGAGCGCATCCAATCGCTCCGGCTCCATCGTCACTTTCAATTCAATCTTGTCCATTCTGACCTCCTTACATTGAGTAGAACTCAATCCGCAAGGCGTCCTCTACCTCACCTGGTTGGAAGGTATCCGGCTTAGCAAACACTTCACCAAAGTGTTGTATCTGCTCTTGGGCAAGAGAACAAAGATCACCGGATCGAGTATCGCCAGCCAGAAAGAATGTGCCGACAATGATGTCGTTGCCCAAGCGCCGGTTTCCTTCCAGCCCCAGCAATTTGCCGTCCTCATTGCAGACCAGGCAAACATCGCTCAGGGGGAGCACCTCGATGTAGCCACCCACCATTTTCTGCATAGCGTCCAAAGCGTTTGGCATGGTTACCGTTTCTGGTGATTTACCAGGTTCCACCTTCAAGACAGTAATCTCTTTTTCTTTCATCAAATCGCCTCCTTTAATTTGTGGGCAGGTAGGAGCGTGGATTTACACGCTGACCATTGACACGCACTTCAAAGTGTAAATGCGGACCGGTTGATCGTCCCGTGGAGCCGGACAGAGATACGGTGTCACCCGCCTCCACGGTATCTCCAACACTGACCAACAGTTTCGAATTGTGGGCATACAGTGTTACCATTCCATTGCCGTGGTCAATCATTACATAGTAGCCATAGCCACCAGCATTGTAGGTTGCCTTTGTAACGACTCCGGGCAGAGCTGCACGAACTGGTGTGCCTGTGGGCACAGCGATGTCGATACCGGTATGACCTTTTGTCTGGCCGGTAAATGGATCGGATCTGTATCCAAACTCTGATGTGACTCTACTTTCCCAGCTGGAGCCCACAGGAGAACAAAATCCATCCGCACCGATAAACGGCACTTCGGCACCGGGTATCCAGCCCTCTGTTCCAGTAGCAGAACCGTAACGGACCAAGTTGTAGATACTGTCTGCGTTGTTTCGTTGCTCCTCCGTAACTGTTTCTCCTAATGCCGTTTGAATGTTGGACCATATTGTGGCGATGTCTGTGATGGGAATTGCAACAGTGTAGGTTTCCTCCTCCGGTTCTCCTGCACTTTCGTCTTCGCTATCAGTTGAATCGAGCGGGCGGGTACGTTCCTCATAAGTGACAAAGCAATCAACAAATTGTTGGTGCGCTCGGCTACTCGGTGACTCCGCGCCGAAATACAGAGCATAAAAAAATGCCTTGACACGTATAGCGTCAAGACTTGCTCCGTCCTCTGTCATGCTATTGATTTCCGCAATTCGCTCATCCAACAATGCAAAGCTTGCCTGCATGTCTTCGATGTAGGCTCGGTATTCTGCAGAGATATCTGCTGGTAATGTGCCACCATAGAAACACAGGTCAAGGATACTGCTGTTGTGATCAGCGGAACCGCCCAGGATAGAACAGAATGCAGCGATGAGGAGAATGATTGGGGATAGAATCGCTACCAGAACCCAGCCTGCAGCCTTGCGTGTCTTCTCGTTTGAGAGGACACCAATTGCGGCTTTTGCAATGGCAGCAGCAGGAATTGCCATCAGCGACCACCTGCCGATCCAAAGAGCTGCTCCTTATGGGAAGGAGCATGGACCGCCAGCAAATGTCTGTCTGTCCCGCATTTGTAGAGGCAGACTCCTCTCTGGGGGTAACGAATCAGTTCGTACTCCGCTTCCTCCAACTGAAGGTTTTCCATGTAGAACTTTTTATCGATGGCACCTGCATTAAAAATAAATTGATGGGTAGGGATTGCAAAAAGGGGGCGAGTCAACTCTCGGACGCCAGGCTGGTCAAAGTCTTCCAGGTTTTGACTGGCGAGAAATAGGGACGACTCTTTCTTTCTTACTCGTTTCAGGCAGTTCCGGATGTAGGTGACAGCTACCGGATTGGTGAGCCACAAGTACAGCTCATCAATCGCTGCCACTGTATTTCCGGCGCTGAGGAGCTGATCAGACATATATGAGAGCACACTAAACAGCAAGGTGTCCCGAAGGTTTTGCGCGACGCTGTCCAAGCCTTTGACACAGAACACAAGGAAACGCGCAGACGAGATATTCGTATGTCCGTTAAAGAATCGTGCATCCGCACCTTTGCACATAGAGTGGAGGCCCAGCAGCAGATCCCGAAGCATTTCGGGAGGATAGAGTTTCAGAGCTTCCTCGTCTTCATAGTTCTGGTAGGCATCCTCAATGGTGTCATAGAGGTCTGATAAGATAGGATAATCGGTAGGAAGCATACGTGAGAAGTTCGTCTTATCATTGATGCCCCATTTGCGGTAGAGCCGTTCTATCATCAGCTCCAAAGTGTCAATGTGGGGGACATCGAAGTCCTTATAGACACGGAAGATGTCACGAAGGAATGAGATATGCTGGGCCAAGAGAGTGCCGTGGAAGGCAGGAGGAGCGTCTGGATCATCAGGCTCACTACCATCATCCCACCGGCGTGGCTCCAATAAATTGATGCGATGTCTGCCGTCCATGAAGTCCAGAAAGCAACCTCCCAGATTTCTGCAGAGATCCTCCATTTCATGCTCCGAGTCCAGAGAGATGGCACACTTACCTGCCTCCAAGACATTGCACAGTAGGAGCCGGAGCAGATATGTTTTTCCTTGACCGCTGTTGCCAAGTATCAAGGCGCTGGCATTGGTTTTGTCGTCGGCTCGTCGGTCCAGATCCACGATAACATTGGAGCCATATTTGTCTCGGCCCACATAAAAGCCCATCGGATCCGTCTTTCCCGAATAGCTGATTGGGTACAGATTGGCCACACTGGATGCAGGCAGCACACGTTCAGCAAAGGAGCCAAACGCATTTTGACCAGCAGGATTGGAGGAGAGAAATCCGTCTCTCTGACGTAAGAGTAGAGGATCTGTTCCCAATTTGGAGCGGATGAGAATTGCGTTGACCTCATCGCGCAGGGAACGGAGCTCTTCCATGGTTGGAGCGGTTAGCTCCAAAAAACAGGAACAATGGATGAGAGGTTCGGTTTGCCGTCGAGTTGTTTTGATCAGGGTTTCGACATCCTGGATTTTTTCCTCTGCAGTCACGCTTTGCTTGATGTTGCTGAAATTACTGCGCTCCATTCGGTTCTTGTTGGTAGCTGCATGAATGATAGCATCCTCCTCGGCTGTGGTAACTCGCCTGGCGGAAAGGCGCAGAGTGACGCCAGCCATTTCGCCAAGTCTACGGAGTAGAGCCAGTTCCTCTGTTGTGGGGGGATAACTTCGAAGTGCAACAACACTGCGATATGTACCACCCAGAATGAAATGGTCCGTATTGAACTTAACTGCAGCCGGTGCGATCAGATCCAGGAACTCCTTGGGCCGGGATACTACGGGTTGTTTCGAGGGTGTGTTTTTCTTCTTCTGTTTTTTCTTCTTAGCCATTTTCGATCACCGCCTTTTCTCCATCCACATCTTGAAAGAAGTCTGTGGTTATATCGTGCTGGTAATAAACGGCCAGCAAGCGTTTTACATCTTGCTCATCGGCTAGGCGGACGTGCAGGCCATGATCACAGATACCTTTCTCCAATTGGCGCAAGGTGCCTTCGCTCATGTCCGACTTCAGATCCCGCCGCAGAATCAAAACAAATTCTCGCGCAGAAGCGGAAGATGACAGGATTTCATCCAGATGACGCATATCCTCAATCAGCAGCTTCCGAATGGCGGGGATCGTTTCCTCTTCCAGTCTCTTCTGATAGAATTCCTTGTTTCGTTGGAAGGACTCCCTGGAATCGACAACCAAGAGCTCTATCGCAGGCTCTGCCCGTAGCAGGTTGGCTAGTGCCGTTACTCTGGCGCGGATTCCCTCGGATGATAGAACGGAAAGATTATCGGGACGGATGAGGAAAAAGACCAACTCCGAATTGGAAGTCGTAATTCCGTGTGATGCAATACCCTGCATGCCCATGAGCTGTCGTGTAGATTGGTGTTGCCGAAGAGCCAATTTTTCTTTGCGAGTCATGGGTCAAGCCTCCATTCGTAGTATTGCTGCTGCAGGATTAGGAAACAGGCGGCCCTCCGTAAAAAGTCCAGGATGCTGGAGCCGTCCACCCGAATAGTAAGGAAGGAGAATAGGACGGTAATCACGAGCGGTATCATCCCGGCCCCCTGACTCAAAGCCAGGACAGAGAGAAGAAAACCGACGCCGATAATACCAATATCCCGCAGTTCCCAAAGCCAAAGCATTGGTTTTGCTTTCAGGTTTTCAGGATAGATAAACACATCTTCACCTCCTAGATGTCATTTCGGTTCGAAGAAAACAATACCCTGCCAATTACCGGCAGGGCATTGTTGAGCATTTATTCCGACTCATCTGCAAGGGCTCGTTGGATGCAGTCCAAGAAGAATGCGTTCTGCTTGATGTGATTCTTTTCCAGATACGCCTTGAACTGTTCGAACAGATCTGCCGGGACCTGGAATGCCACGGTTCTCTTGTTGTCAGCCATATTGGGAGTTCCTCCTTTTTCGTATTCGTAGAATTGAGTGATCAGCCAGGTCATGTACTGGCCGAGGGTCTTGCCGGAAGCTTCCTGATTTTCACGAACCTGTGCATGCAGAGCGGATGGGATTGGAGCGCAAAGATTCTTGATGTCTTCCGCCATATCCTGACCTCCTTCTTGTGTAATTGCAAAGCAAGCATATATAAGTTCAGCGTAGAAAGCTATTCACGAAACCTAACAAAAAAGATGCGGTAAATGCAAGCATAATGGAAGAAGTTTTATCTGGTTGTTGCCGCCTGCACGAGCGAGCGGGTGGTGTTGACAGCTGCTTGGGCTGTATAGACTGCCGACATAATATTGGCTCGGGTAGTGGTGTCCAGACCAAATGTTCCTGCAATCCTGGGCACCTCGCCAGCAGAAAGCATCAGACCTAATCCCAGCAGAGCATGCTCGCTGAATACCATCAGCCCTGCCACCAATATGGTGGCCTGCAGGAAAGCGGTAAGGCATAAGCCAATCACTTGCTTCATCCACTGGGTGAATCCATCGGTGTATCCTCTAGGGATTGAAAACATATAGAGGCTTCCGACCGCGATCTGGATGAGAAGGATTCCGCCTCTTTTTAGATTTGCGAAAAACACCTTGATCACAGCATAGGCCATCAAAATAATACAGAATATCAGCATGAGTGGGTTGGTGCCGATTCCCCAGTGGCCTGCTGCCGCAATCTCTGTTAGGGAAGTAGACTCCATATTTTCCAAAATTGCCGTGCCAAGATCCCCAATGCCTGAACCGGCTCCAGTGATACCTTGTGCAAAGGTCCCTTGCAGCGCAACGGATAACGAATATAGGCGAACCGGAACAACGGTAAAAAGGTTCACTGCCAGAAAACCCTTAATGGCATTTAATGCGGCCTGTTGGATATTGCCACGGCCAGAAATATATTCTATTCCGCACTCAAATCCAGAAACGACCAGACTGACGCCATACAGAGCCCAACCGAGTTGGGAGAAGAATAGGACAACAGCTTGTACCCATTCCAATTCAAAAAGTTCCGCGCCCATATTGCCCATCTGGGCAAAAAATGCGCCGAGAAAACCAACGATCTGACTGTAAAACCAATCCATAAGAGCATCCATAATGGGATTGGCTACAAAATCCCAAATAAACATTAGGCACTAACACCTCCTCCCCAAAAGGTAACCGCACCCCCTTCCAAATTAGGAGGGGGTGCGGCCTTCGATTCTTAGATGCCGATGATGCCCCAGATGTAATTGGGGGCAAGCAGTACGAAGATAAGGCAAACAAAGAGGATTGCAGGACCAGTCCATTCGAATTGTCCCCTTGTGCGGTAATCGAAGTACGACATTCCCAGCTTCACAAAGAATGCAATGGCAAGGATCATACTCAGGGCAGGAAAAACCACATTATCTACGACTGTCTTGATCTGTGTCGCGGCATCATCCCAGGTCTGTTCCACTGCACCGGCCACATCACCGCCAGCTGCAAATGCGGGGACGGTGAGTAAGATCGCCATAAGGGAAATCACACAAAAGGCACATAAGTATTTTTTCAACTTCATGTTAATCACCCTTCTTTCTTTTAAATATCGAGCTGGAACCGGTGTGCCTTTCCTCCGAGCTGAAACCAGTTGAAAGGCCTTTGAACCTTTTGTTCTCCTCTGCTCATAGATAGTTCCTCCTCAAAATGGGAGGGCCGCCCAATTGGGCGACCCTCCTGGATGTAATGGAATTGGATCAATATCCCGTTCTGGGAAGGGGCTCGGAAGGCTTATAAACCTTGGTTACCCAGCGACTGGTTGCCATGATCCACTGTCCGTCATAGACACCGCCCACATCTGCCTGATTAACGAACTGGGTGCCACCAGTGAGCCAAGAGACTACATTGCAATAGACTCTCGGTGCCTCCACCTGTCGGAAATTGGCGGGCACCACGCCGAAGGACACCATAAACTGGGTCACATACTCGTTGGAAGCCAAACCAAGTGCTGCAGGAGAGGCATCCAGCGTATAGTTCTGCATGGTACTCAGGTTGTCGTACATGGTGCGCCATGTACCGCCGCTCAGGTTGGTCTGGTAGACCACCTTGTAATTTCCAGGCACATTGTAGGTGCCGGTGATGATCTTATCCAGCCGTACCGCCTGGGTAGGCAGGGTATCCCTCCAGTAGAAGGAGGTGAGGCTGGTAGTGGAGTTGTTGCCGATGCCAGAAAAATCATAGCGAATCTGCTGGCCAGGCATGACCTCCACATATCCGGTCTTTTTAATGCTGACGTTGGTATAGAGGCTCTTATTTGTCATGGCCGTCTTAACGATCTGACCGGCAAATTCGATCTCTGCCTCAATGGGGGTCTTGTCCAGGCCATAGAACTCGGCTGCCTGGGCTTCCACAACTTTGTACCGGCCCAGGGGCAGCGGCTTAGAGACTGCCACGCCATTCTTGTCCGTCTTGATGGTATCCACCAGCTTGCCGGTCCGATAGTTGTAGATCTCGAAGACGGTGTTGGGAATGGGGGTTCCGGCAGGCCAGCCGTTCATCGAGTTATAATCTGCCGAAGTTTTGGTAATCTGGATCTGTCCGGTAATGGGAGTGTTTTCCCACTCAACCTCGGTGGTCTCTCCAGACTTCACGTAGACGGTTTTCTTCTGGGTGTCCGGGACATACCCCTCATTTTCCAACTCGCGCAGGTAGTAGCGGCCTGCCTCCAGATCTTCGATGTAGACATAGCCCCGGTCATCACTGGTGTACTGACCGATGGGGGTATTGCTGCTGTCATAGAGGAGGAAGGTCACCCCGTAGATCCCTTCGCCGGTAGTGCTGTCCGTCTTATGGATCAGGATACCGGACACGGCCTTATTGGTAATCTTGAGGGGTTCTGTCTTTCCGTTCTCCACCTCAAAGTAGTAGGGGGTGCTGTCCAGCTTGAAGCCATCCGCTGCCTCGACCTCAACCGCATAGTAGGCACCGTCTTCCAGGGAAACGAAGACTCGACCGTTTTTGTCCGTGGTGACGGTATCGATCAGTTCGTCATCTACCTTACGGATCTCGAATGTGGTGCCAGGAATGCGCTCGGTCTGATCAGCTTCGTTGACCTTGATAATCTCAACCCCTCCGATGGGATCGTTATAAAAAGTCAAGGTCTGCGTATCTGCCGGGTTTACCACCACGGTCTGGGACTGCGTGGCCGGATCAATGGTGTAGCCATCAATGGTTTTCGTTTCCTTTACCACGATCGTGCCGGTCACACCACTGATGCGAATCTCGCCGTTGGCGTCGGTGGTATAAAGGCCCTTGCTGGACAGGTGGCCGTTGTCAGCGTCCACATAGCCACCATCGGCATAGGTCAGCTCAAACTCCACACCAGCCAGAGGCTTTTTAGTCACGGAATCGAGCTTTCGAATGACCAGAGTGCCCTTCGCCGCATTATAGAAGCGCAAGGTCTGTACCTCACCGGCCTTAATCTCAATGGACTTGGGAGAAGTGTCCAGCACATAGCCCTCCACTGTTTTGACCTCTCTGGCGGTCACCGTGGTGCCGGGCTCCAATCCGTCAATAACAATGCGGCCATTCTCATCGGTAATGTACTCTCCATTGCTGGAGCCAACGACCGCGCCGGAACTATCTGTGACCAAGAACGTCACGCCCGCCAGCGGCGTTGTGGTACCCTCGATATACTTTTCGATGACCAATGTGGTACTGGGCGTGTTGGTGAAGTAGAGCGTTTGCGTATCATTGGGGTTGACCTGGACGGTCTGTGTCTGCTTTGAAGGATCAATGCTGTATCCCGGAATGGTTGCGGTTTCGGTCACTACCAGGGTGCCCACTACACCGTCAATCTGGATCTTTCCATCTTTATCGGTAAAGTAAAGACCGTTGCTGGAGATGTAGCCGTTCTCGTCCGGCACGTACTCACCGGTAGATGTGGTCACCTTAAATGTGACTCCCTCGAGCGGTTTGCCAGTGAGCGAGTCCCGCTTGTCGATGACAAGGGTACCGGCTTTGGAATTGGGCACGACCACCGTCTGGGTATCCCCGTTGGGGCCAATTACCACATTGGTGGAGGGCTGGTCTATGACGTATCCCTGGGGCGCCTTAATTTCGGTCAGTACATAGGCGCCGGGGGCCAAGTTGGAGATACGAATCTCCCCCGCCGAGTCGGTGGTAAAGATGCCGTTCTGAGTCAGTGTGCTGTCACCGATCACACCATCCAGGCCGACCTCACACCCAGCGGCCGTCGTTACTCTGAACTGAGCACCAGCCAGGGGCTGCCCAGTGGCACTGTCCCGCTTCTGGATAATGATGGAACCCTTGGGCTGGTTCTTGAAGGTAAGCGAAACGGTTCGCCCTTCCTTGATCTGGATGGTCTGGGACTGGGTGTCAATCAGGAAACCAGCCGGAGCCTTTGTTTCAGTGACGACCACGCTCTTGCCGGGAGCCAAGCCCTCGATGCGGATCTCGCCGTTTTCGTCCGTGCGGTAGATTCCATTATTGTCCCCGATCAAAGTGCCATCCGCATACATGACCTTAAACTCGGCATCCTGAAGAGTCACACTGGGATTGACAGAACAAACCTTACGAATCAGCAGATTTCCATCCGGCATATTCTTAAACCGGACGGTGATAACCGACTGTTCTCCGCTGTCGGCCAGATAGACGGTTTCCGAAGACTGGATAATGCTGTAGCCGTCCGCAGGGTCCACTTCCTCCAGAATATAGGTGCCAGGTTTGAGGCTGGTCCAAATAGCGGTGCCATTTTTGCCGGTCACCTTCTGGCCAATAATCGTTCCACCGGTGCCAGATGTCCCGCCAAGGTAACGCAGCTGGAACGTGCAGCCCGGAAGGGCCTCACCAGTGACGCTGTCGTATTTCTCGACGATGATGGCGTTAAGGGGAGTATTCTGGAAGGTAACGGTTTTCTTTTCTCCGCCATGGAGAATGATCTTCTGAGTTGTGGGCTCTACCATCTGGAACCCAGGAGCAGGCTCTACCTCAGTGATGGTGTATTCGCCGGGATACAGCCGCTTTCCCTGCTCGTGGAGTCGGATCTCACCGTTAGAATCCGTCAGGAGCTCGCCAAAATCAATGGTGGCAGGTGCGTCAGCGGCCTCGCCATTGCTGGTATAGGTTACATGGAATCGCGCTCCCTCCACGGGGGCACCAGCAACGCTATCCTCCTTGTAGATGGTGAGTTCAGGGCTTTTGCTGTTTTTGAATACAAGTTTTTTGTCATCCCCTGCATTCAGAGAGATCGTCTGTACCCGATCTGCATCCTTGTCAGGCAAGAAGTAGGGGGCCGGTACGGACAATTCAGTGACACGATAAGTGCCAGGGGCCACACGGAGGGCAACTGTACCATCCTGACCGGTGGTAACATCATGCTGATAGTCACCGTCAATGGCTTCAATCCGGAAGACAGTGCCGGGAATAGGGGTAGTCGAGTCCGCAGCATCTACTTTGGCAATGGTGAGCTGAGGCTGCTTCAAGTTGTCAAAGATCAGCTGCTTCTCATCCCCAGGACCCAGCCAGATCGTCTGGGTGGGTTCCGCAGCCACCACATAGGGGTCAGGTACGGAGATTTCAGTCACTTCATAGCTGTCTACGGGAAGGCCAGTCAAAGTGGCCGTGCCGTCTTCACCAGTAGTAACATCCGTGTGGTAGCCGTGATGAATGCCCTTTACTTCAAAGACGGCTCCGGGAACAACCTGTCCGGTCTGGCCATCTCGCTTAAGGATGGTAAGGGAAGGAAGTTCTTCATCTACTGCGGAGACCGAAATCGTGCCGCCACCATCCACATCTTCCTGATCCACATGGACGGTTACAGGCTCTTCGAGTCGGGCATAGGGAGCCGGGACATAGACCTCAACAAAAGCGTAGAGACCCTCGGTGATATTGGTAACGGTAATAATTCCAGAGGCATCGGTTTTCTCTGTGGCAATGATCTGCCCATCTTTCAGGACATTGAATACTGCGCCTTCGATGGGCTGGTCGGAGTCGTTTACCTTCAAGAGTTCGAGCTTTACCTTTGCGTCGTTCTCGAACACAAGGTCAACATCGCTCTTGCCGTCCCAATAGAACTCCTGCCGGACCTTATCAGGATCTTTGCTGATGGTGTACCCGTTCGGAGGGGTGACTTCAGTGGCTACATAAGAGCCGATGGGCATCGTATCCCAGGGTACATCCTGAAGATATCCTCCGACACCAGTGGTGTAGGTGCCGGTAAAGCTGTTATCGACACCCTCGATTTTAATTACAGCACCAGCCAGTCCCTTGCTGGGATCGTCGGAATCCACTTTGCGGATGCTGCCCTCACTGGTGATGACAGGGGTATCAGTAAAGGTAACCGTGACGGTGGTACCGCTCTCGTTGGGGAGAACAACATACTGAGGTCCTGCGTTATCAATTTCGTAGCCCTCCGGAGGGGCCATTTCAGTTACGGAATAAGTGCCCGCATCCAGAGGCGACAGCGTATAGGTTCCATCGCTCCCGGTGACAACCTCCTTGGAGTAGGTGCCATTGGCGGACTGGATGAGGAATCGAGCACCGGAAAGGCCCTTGCTGGGGTTGGTGGAGTCTACCTTCTTTACGGTAAGCTCGTACTGCTCGCGGGTGATGGTGAGTTCGCCAACGAATACAGCCTGAACATCATTGGCGGGGTGGTAATTGGAGCCGGGACCAGCATATTTGTATTCATATACTGCGCAATCACCCCAAACACCCTCTGCACCGAGGTCGAGAGTGTACTGGGCCCTGTCGCGGAAAGACCAGCCATCCAGTTCCTCATCAATGCTGGTGTAGTTGGTGTGTTTGAGGTTGTTGAAAACGTACATCAATTCTTCCGCGCAGGCGACCACAGGATCAGAGAGCAGACCGGCCTTATACCGCCAAACTACTGCCTGCACCCATGCATTCATAGTCCAGGTATAGTCGGAGCCCCATACTTCATCCAGGCCCAGTGCTTGTGCCCGGTCAGTGAAAATACCTTTGGTATGACAATAGAAATATGCCATCATAATTTTCACTGTGGAGTCGTTGATTTCTTTGGGGCTGTTCCACTCATGACCTTCCAAAGACCAGCCCATGCCTTTGCCTTTTTCGGAGCAAAAGCCCATGACGCTGTCGCCGTTGAAATCAAACTGCATCTGGTGCATATAGCAAATCCCTAATGCGGGAGAGTCATAGTGGACCCCGTTGTAGGTGCAGTCCTCCAACTTAATGGTGTTGGGGCTGGCAGCCAGCGCACTGGCAGGGAACAGGCCCACAATACACAGAACAGCGAGCAGCAAGGACATCATGCGAATATATACGGAATGCGTTTTCATCTTCATTTTTTGTCCTTTCCTCGAAAAAAGAAAGGGCCGTAGGGATGGAGCATTCCAGTCAAAACAGGCTGTCGGGTCCTGTATCCCTACGGCCTGTTGCTTTTCTCGATATTATTTTTTGCGGTTATTCTTCTTGAACTTGGAAAATAGGCAGATATGCTATTGCATTACATCATTTTACTCACCTTCTTTCTTGTATAGGCACAATAAAACGACCCCTCCAGTTTTGGAGGGGCCACACTCTACATGGATTTATCCGTAGGGATTATTGGTATTAGGCTTTCCGAGAAACAGATAGCAGTACGTAACGCCATTGTCCTTGGTTACACCTACACCAAGACTTGTTGCATCTGGATCCGTCATGGTTTGGAAGTGACCAGGAGAATTTTCCCAGTTATCCACTGCGCGCTGTGCAATATCTGCTATTGCCGCACCAGTGAATACGGTGAGATTTGAGCCGAAGCCATAGGGATATCCAGATGCCGCCACCGCTTCACACTCTTCTTTCGTGTGATGCCAGGTAAACTTTTGATCGCTGCAGTTCTGCGCTGCTGCCATCAGGCGCTGATCGATAGTCAGTTCCTGGAGACCATTCTCGCGTCGTACCTCGTTCACGAGGACAGCGATCTCTTCTCGCACCTCCTCAAGTGTGGAGGAGGCTTCCGGTGCTTTTCCAGTGTAAGGAGCATCGCTGTCCATGTACACCGCTCCGTCCCAATACACATTGAACCCGACCATCTTGCCCACATCTGCAAGTTTGACATAGTTGTTGCCGTTGATGATATATGCTTCCATCTGAACTTGTTTCCCATCCAGGAAGAACCGGTGGGAGCTGCGAACTGCAGTGAATAGTTCTTCAGCGGCGTGTGCTGTGGGGAATGCCAGAAACGCGCCGATTACGATACCTGCCGCTACCAGGGCCAGATTCTTTTTTGCCTTCATATTCATTCCTCCTTTGCATTATGTGGATCTTTGCAAGCACACAATATCCAAGAAGGAGGTAGAAGTCAAGCAGAATCTTCCGCGTGGGCAGAGAACAAATGGCGACGCAGCAGATCAGTTTACACAGCAGTCGCCTGGACGCACCAGCGGTAAGCACTCTGATTCATTACGCAGGTGTACAACACGATCCGGTCCTCGCCGGTAGGCGTCATGGCGCTGCGGTCCGTTTCGCTGACCTTACTGACGGAGGTAACTTTATAGGTGCGGGTGCCCAGCTTAGTGGTCAGGGTGATCTTATCCCCGATCTCCAGGGTATGGATCTTGCCGAAATGGTTGTTGACACCCCGATTGTGGCCAGCCAGTGCAACAGTGCCGTCCCAGATACTCGTGTCTGTGAAGTGGCCTGCTCCCTTGGCCAGTGTGCTGCTCCCGGTGCCCTGATAGATCTTCACACTGAGGCCAATGGCGGAGATTTTCAGAGTTCCCAGATAACCACCAGAATAGTAGAGATC
>ENA-UPXC01001508-UPXC01001508.1-human-gut-metagenome-genome-assembly--contig:-NODE-1508-length-32908-cov-17.774025_pt1 | contig 32908 bp, 29 predicted proteins | sample MGYA00250047_ERZ773371 | MGnify/ENA primary metagenome ERZ773371 (study PRJEB29103, sample SAMN06111975) | human gut metagenome | biome: human gut; feature: ankylosing spondylitis patient; material... | reverse complement strand
AACAAAATCTTCTGTTCATCATTCGGGTATATTCTGAATTTATATGCTCTGTTTGCCACCATGCCACTTCCTTTTCCTCGAAAACCTACCTGTGATACTTGAACACAAGCGCAAGATGATAGTATAGTAAGAATACTAAATGTACGTTATTATCTCAATTTTTTATTATCCGACTAAAGATACTATACTATAATTAGGAGGCTCTATCAAGCAGGTAGCAGACGCAATTCATCTCCCACCTTAGAGGTGGTCGGAGTCTTCTTGCTGTAAGAGGATAAATAGTTTAAGCAATTTGAATCCCTCCATTTTCAGCATATTTGTATAACAAATGTGCATTACTGTGTAAAAGTTCTTCAAACATCTCTATTTCTTCATCAGAATATCCCATTCTTTCTGTCCATTTATAATCTGGTAATTCGCATCTTGCAGAATCAAATCCATTTTCTATTGGACGTTCAAAATTTACTATTACTTTCTTCATTCCATCTTTTTCAATAATCTGAGAATGAACAATTTCTGTTTCATCTGCTAATGTCATATATGGATACATCATAATTTTTCACCTCATTTCATAGCCTTGAATCATCGTATACAATTATTATACTACAAAATATTAGATATTTACTATATTAATTCAAACAAAATCCATCCACAGCACAGAATCCAAGAAACCAAATCCTCTATATTTGTGGCCTGGGAGCAAGTGTTGGATGCGAGCGCATAAACGAACATTCAACACGCCGCGACGAAAGTCACAAATATAGAGGATTTGGTTTCTTGGATTCGTCTGTTAGTTGGTTAATGAATTAAATAGTAACTTAAATATTATTTAATCTTCACACTCTTTACCTTACTCCATTTACCATAGTACGTTTTAGAACCTGATTTGGTATATGGGCGCATTCGTACATAATATTTTTTCTTACTCTTTACTGGACGAACTTTTGTCTTGGTAACTTTTTGTTTAAATTTACGTTCTATCGTTCCTTTTTTAAAATTGCTCTTTGCACAAAACTGTACTTGATACCCGGTCACTTTCCTTAACTTCTTCCAGATAATCGCAAGAGTACTCTTTGCTGGTGACTTCACAGATTTCAAGGAACCTGTCATTTTTTCTACTGGCAGAAGAGCGCGTTTGGTTGGTTTCTTGGATGCGGTAGTTTTGTTGGATGGCTTGGTATTTGCTGTGGTATTGTTTTTATTGTTGTTGATATTATTGCTATTATTTCCTGTGTTGTTCGCATTATTGCTATTGTTGTTTCCTGTGTTGTTATTCGCATTATTGCTATTATTATTTCCTGTGTTGTTCGCATTATTGCTATTGTTATTTCCTGTATTATTATTGGAACCGCTATTATTACCAGTGTTTCCAGAAGATGTAGTATCTTGATATACCCTAGTCGGGGCAGGCTCTTCATTTATTATTCCATCAGAACACACAGTTCCTGCATAGGAATAAAGGTTGGAGGAAGAAATCTTCAAATACAAAGCAGGGCGAATAGCTTCAATACTATCTATACTACTGCCACCTGTTCTACTCCTTCCATCATAATCTATTTTAAGTGCAGCCTTACTACTTCCACCTGGCGAACGGAGCCACCAATTTACATTTTCTGCATATTTTGTTTCTACAAATTTATAACATCCCATTGCAAAGGCATATTCTGCACATTTACTTTGTCTTGCTTCATCATCTATACTATGATCCATTATAAAACCGTATTTTTTTGCATCCAAACCACAAATTTGCGTTTCTGCTAGCAAAAAAATTTTATCTAAAGTATTATTTCCACCAGAAGTATTATAAGTAGCGTTGTTTTTATTTGCTATGTTTCTCGGTAGTATCCCTGCTTGCTCACTTAGAAAAAAAGCCTCATTCAAAAAATTTCCTTTCCTATAATTTATTCCTTCTTGATTATTTATAGTATCCTGTGCATTCAACCAACTTCTTATACTGCTTTTTTCCCAAGTAATATCCTCACTATTTTGATTATATCGCTGACTATCTAAGGCTTGATCTGCCAATAGCAATGCCCCTCCATTACTTACATTTAAAACTCTCCATTTAATTGCCTCATATTTAAAATAATGATAAGTAGAATAATCCTCAATCCAATCATAATAATTTAAAACACGTTTAGTATTATAATATGTCGCATCTTCCCCCTTTAATCTCCGATACTTGTTCCCATCTATTACAATATCATTATTCTCATCCCATCCTGTCGCATTTTTTAATTTATTATAAATATCTCCGCTTGTCACTTCGCTTTGTGGGTATGCTCCAAACCATACACAATCCCATGTCACTTTCTGTTTAGCGTTCATAGACGAATCTGCTACAGTTCTCGGATTGTTTAATATTGTAGCGGCCTGTACTTTATTCAAATTATTCCCTGATCCAATTGAAAACAATCCGAATAAAAGAGTTAATACTAACAATGCTGCTAGTCTTGCTACTTTCCCCATTTTTTTCATTCGTTTTCCTCTCCTTACTTTTTAATTTCCCATCCATCCCTCTGCACTTCCAATGATGTCCTGATGAAGTTTCTGATACAAAAAACATAGCATTTTATAGGGATATTTTCAATAGGTTTTACCAAAACAAAAACAACTCTATCCTATATTCAAAAACTCCAGCCAAAAACAGCCCGAGAAGAGAACCGATACCCTGTATTTGTGGCCTCGGAGCAAGGTTTAGATGCGAGCGCTTTAAGCGAGCATTCAAACCGCAGCGACTAAAGTCACAAATATAGGGTATCGGTTCTCTTCCCGGGCGTCTGTCTCTGGGGTGTCTGCCTTCGGGAAATTTGTCTTTGAATCATCCGTCTCCGGCAGCATCGTCTTTAATAAATTAAACACGCTCTAAAAAGAAAATACGTTAAATTTTGATGTTTTTGTCTTGAATTCAAGACTGTCTTTTTCGATTCTGTAAGAATCTAAATAACAGTAGGTTTCTCCTGCTTTCGATGCTGCGCTGTCATGGAAACGTACATCACTATCTACTTTAACTGTCATATTCCAGGATGGTTCTGTGATTCCTCTGCAGCTATAGAATACATCAAAGATTACAGTTCCGATGTCTTCTCTGATATCTTTGAAAGAGAATGATGGTTCTTCCATTCCTTCTAATCCGTTCATGCGGCACATTCCGATGAAGTTTAAGATGTTCTTTTTGTTCGCTTCTGTGATTGGAATATATGTTTTTCCCATTTTGCTTTTACTCCTGTCCTTCTATATTTTTGTTATATATCTGTTTATATTTTTTCACATTATTTTTGTTTTGTCTATATTAAATTTCAAGAATGCCCGACATTCTTGCTGCGACCAACTCTGTATTTATTCAGGACTAATTCTATAGATATTTAAATTAATTCACAAGATACCTTTGTGATACTTACTTTATAATCCTCTTTTTTATCTTGCCTATATTAAAATTAGAACTTCTTTTTTCTTGGCACTACTTCCTTTTATAGCCGAAAAAGGCTGCCCGCCCACGGGAATCTTTCCCTCCTGGCCCTGTGTGGCTGAGGCGAAAGCCCGATTCTATGCGGACAACCTTTCTATATACTTAAGTTGATTATAACTACTATAATTAACTATCCATGATGTGAGGGCTTATTACTTCAATAAACTTTCAACAATCTGTGGATGTGGACGTGGAATAATTGAAGTAGATGTTACTTCTCCACTGATTCCTAATTTTGCAAGACATGCATTAACTGCTGATCTTACAGAGGATACTTCTCCTGTGATTACTAAGTATCCTTTACCGCCTAAACCTCTGGCAATTCTTAAGTCAACGATGCTGACTTTGGAAGCCTTTACTGCTGTATCGGCTGCAATAATTGCTGTTAAAGCGGAAATTGTCTCAATTGCGCCAACTGCCTGGATCTGCTGAGTTGGAGTTACTCCAGCAATAGCTGGGAGAACTTCTTCACGAATATTGTCAAGGATATGTGTGTCGATTAAGTAAATTCCGCTTACGAGTTCAGCTTTGCTCATAGCAGCTTTTACAGGACCTACATGTCCGCCAACAATAATTACATATTTACCAGGACAAATTGGTGTAGACAGTAATAATTCTACATTACCTGCTTTAACCATTTCATCTGCTGTCTGGATACCAACAGGAATGCTTTTAATTTCTACGAATCCAACTGCTTTTCTCACTGTGTAAACACCATCCTTTATTTTTCGATTGAGATACAACCGTCAGCGATTGCTTTGACTGTACCGCTGATACTAGCATGAATACAAGCACCTAATTTACCTTCTGCAGGCTGAGCGATCACATCGCCCTTTGCAACGGTATCACCAACACTTACACACGGAACTGCAGGTGCGCCGATGTGCTGTCCTACAGGAATAGATACGTGATCTATCTCTGTTGTTAATTCTGTCAGAGGAGCTGCAACGTTGTATTTTGTCAGTCCCAGACGAGCGATTAACTTCTTGATAGGGAATCGTTTGTACTCTCTCATTGGATGTACTGATTCTGGCTGGTTATGCAATGTACTCTTAATACCCTGTTTTGCCATGATACCTTTCAGTTCATGATTTACTTTCCAAGGCTGGAGGTTCATGATACATGCATACTGGCAAAGACGGCATTCTGAACATAAGAATGCGATCATTGGTGTATCAGAACCATCGCATAAGCTTCCGTAGCTTGCAAATCTGATAGTCTTGTTTGGTTCAATTCTATGTCCGATCAGATGACGAGGACATACTTCTGAACACATACTACAGTGACAACATGCAGCTTTTGCCATATGAAGCATCTTAGGTATTGGAAGTTTTACATCCTGAATCAATGGATGGTCTTCCGGTAACACGATTAAGCCTTTTGTTGTTTTTGTAATCTTAGAATCTAACGCAACATGTTTACCCATCATAGGACCACCGTTAATTACGACATATGGTCCGTTTACGGTAACTCCTCCAGCGAGGTCTAATGCTTCTTTTACTGTCATACCAAGTGGTAATTTTAAAGTAATGTGGTTCTTTACTTCACCAGCAAATGTTACATAAGAATCTGTAACTGGTTTGTCTTCAAAGTAAGCATTGTAAATATTAAGCATGGTCTCTACATTGGAAACGATAACGCCACACTGTAGAGGAATTCCACCTTCTGGTACAATTCTTCCCGTAACTTCGTATACTGTAATCTGTTCATCACCAGCCGGATAGAAGTTTGGAAGGAGATGAAGGCTGATGCCTTCATACTCTCCCAAGAGCTGGTTAAAGCTGTTAATTGCTGCTTCATAGTGACCTTTTAAGGCAATTACACCCTTGTCTGCACCTACTGCTTCCATGCAGAGCTTTAATGCATCAAGAATTTTCTTTGTCTCAACGGCCATAAGCTGCTGATCGACTCTTAATAAAGGTTCGCACTCAGCACCATTAATGATGACATATTCAGCCTTAGCATTCATTTTTACATGAGTAGGAAAACCTGCACCACCGGCACCAACGATACCGGATTTTGCAATGATATCAATAAGGTTTTTTTCCATTTAACTCACCTCTTAATTATTTCATTCTGATATGGAGACCGTCCTGTAATACACATCTTCTCTTACGGCAGAATGATTTAGCAGATGTTAAACCTTCACCTGTAGGTCCGGCAATTGTGAATGTTGTATATCCCATTCCGCCAACACCGATACCTGCATAAGATGGGCCATTCTTTACGAAAATAGTTGTTTCGATTTCTTTTGCCATCTTTGTAAGTTTATCTACATTCTTAGAATGCATCATAGCTGTATGTCTGTTACCATGTTCTACTTCTACAGCGAAGTCGATAGCTTCGTCTACGTTAGGAACACGAACGATAGGAAGGATAGGCATCATTAACTCGATCTGTACGAATGGATGATCCTTAGGAGCTTCCATGATAATACATTTAACTTCTGGTCCAACCTTGATTCCAACTTTGTCAAGGATGTACTGTGCGCTCTTACCTACGAAGTTAACAGCTGGTTTCTTTCTGTCTTTTGTTACGAGATCAACCATCTTTTCGATGATTTCAGGATCTTTTACTTCGTATGCGCCATTGTTCTTCATGTTGAAGATTAAGTAGTCAGCGATCTGATCTACAGCGATAACTTCTTTCTCTGCGATACATGGAAGGTTGTTATCGAAAGAACATCCGTTAACGATATCCTTAGCTGCTTTTTCGATATCAGCTGTCTCATCTACTACTACTGGAGGGTTACCAGCTCCAGCTCCTATAGCTTTCTTACCTGTTGACATAACTGCTTTAACGATTCCAGGACCACCTGTAGCAACAAGCATACGAACCTTTGGATGGTTCATCATGATATTTGTGTTTTCGATAGATGGTTCTTTAACAGTTACGATTAAGTTTCTAGGAGCGCCCAGCTCTTCTAATTTAGCGTTCAGTTTTTTGATTAACCAGATGGAAACGCCTTTTGAACGTGGATGTGGACTGAATACTACAGTGTTTCCACCAGCAAGCATTGCGATGGAGTTACAGATAACTGTTTCTGTAGGGTTTGTTGTAGGAGCGATAGCACCAATTACACCGAATGGACAGTACTCAACTAATGTAAGTCCGTCATCACCTGATAAAGCTTCTGTTGTTAAATCTTCAACACCTGGAGATTTAACTGCTGCTAAACGGTTTTTGATTACTTTATATTCATAAGCACCCATTCCGCTTTCTTCTACAGCGAGTTTACTCATGTACTCAAGATTTTCTTTTGTACAAACAACTTCTCTGATACCTTCAACGTATCTCTGTCTGTCAGCCATGGAATGGTTCATATATTCTTTCTGAGCTTTTGCGGAAGCTTCAATTGCCTCGTCCATAGTATCAAAGATACCATATCCATATTCGCTTTCGCTTGAGCCAGTCTCAACATCGTTTAATACTTTTTTAACGACTTTTTCAATTAATTCAACATCGATATTCATTATGCTTTTCCTCCTTGCATTTTTTCTAATGCGTATGTCGCTACTGCCATATCCTCTTCAGCGGTTCCACCACTTACTCCGATGGCTCCAATTACTTTGCCATCTTTCTTAATTGGATATCCGCCTCCAAAACAAATAATTCTGCCATCACCAGAATTATGAAGACTCCACAGGCTCTCACCTGGTTTTGTCACATCAGCAAGATCACATGTCGGACACTTTAAAGCACAGGCAGTGTATGCTTTATCCTGAGACACTTTTGTACTGATTAACAGGGTTCCTTCCATGCGCTGGAAGTACAGTAAGTTGCCACCTTCATCTACTGCGGAAAATGCAACAGGAACACCAATCTCTTTTGCCTTTTCTTCTATGAATCCAGCCATCTTTTTCAAGGTTTCAATTGACATATCCATGCTGTCTTCTTCCTTTCCCATAGCTCCTAAGGTTTTCACTACCTGTCGTACTGTGTCTTTTAATTCTTCGATCTCCTGATTTTTTGCTCTTGCCTCTTCGAGACGAGCCATTGCAAAGCACGCATCTGATAAGCGATTGATATATTTGCGTAACTCCTCACGAACAGGAACCTGCTTTGCGAGTGCTGTAACTATTCTCTCTGCACGTCTTACAACAGTTCTTGCAACGTGTAAGGCTGCGGAGGAAGGATTAACTCCAGGTACTACGAATTCTCGCATCAGCCCGTTAACTTCGGTGGATTTGTCAATGATATTTTCGAGGTATTTGATATCAGCTTCCCCGATCTTATCTTTAAGCATTTCCATTCCTCTTGCATCACTGGCTAATTCAGCACCTGCCTGGAACATCCTCTTCTGAATATGATTAATATATTCTTTTATTTCCGGTGAGTCAGTCAGGGTATAGGCAACTCCCAGAGAAGAGATTGCTTCATCGACAGTTCCGTAAGCATCAACGTTTAAACTGTCTTTGTCAACTCTGGAACCACCATAGAGACCCGTCGTTCCTTTATCACCTGTCTTTGTATAAATATTGGACATTATATTCACACCCTTAACACTGTGATATCTCTACGGTATCGACAATGCCGATAATCGCAGCATCTACTGGCAGGTCAGTCTTTTTACCATTTGACATACGTGCGGAACTTCCGCCTACGACAATTACGGTTTCTCCATCGCCGGCTCCAACAGTATCAACAGCAATTTCTGTCTGTTTCTTTGCTGTAAGATCCTGATTAATCTTCTCAACAATAAGAAACTTACTGCCGGTCAGGCTTGGAGTCTTAATAGTCGAAACTACTGTACCAATCACTTTACCTAAATACATGTCTTCACCTACTTACTCTTTTACAATCGTAATTCCGCGATTTAAAGCTTCATCTTTTGCAAGACCGGTAACTAATGCATCCTGTCTTACAACGATTGTCTTAAATCTCGCATTCTTTGCTATATCGACTCTGCCGATTACTTTTTTGTCTAACTTTACACTGCTCGGTGTTTCCACTTTTTTGACTGGCTGGCTTACTGACTGTACTGCTGGCTCCATCTTTGTGGAAACAATTCTGTCTTTCTTCGGTGCCGGCTTACTGTTATCCAGTGCCGGGAGAGACACCTTTGCAGAGAAAACTTCATTTACTTTACTGCACAGACTATAGTCTGTAGTCAATGTGATTCCGTATGCGAGCATATCTTCAAGATTATGTCGCATTTTCGCTTTATAAGCTTCTGTTACTTTAAAGCCTAACTGCTCTCTTACCTTGTTATCCGGACAGCAGCCATCAATTGCTGCCACGATTGGCTTTCCTGTAGCCATCGCTCTGGAAATCATATTGGTAAGAAGATTATCACTGATACAATTTGCAACCTTTGCGGCTGTATTAATTGTCAGCGACGGAATAATTACAAACTGACTGTCATCTACAATCTGTCTGCCGTTAACCGGAGCGCCTTCAACATAAATGGCATCCGGACCAATATCATTCCTGATACGTTCTTCTGTAATTACTTCTCCTGCTGCCTTTGACAATACTGCTGTCAATGTCCAGCCATCCTTTTTTAGTTCATTTAAAGATGTTACTGCATCTTTATAACCAATTAAGGCTCCGGAGAAAAGAACAGTAGCTTTCTTACAAGCCTGAGCGTATCGTAAGATGACCTGGTCTGAAATATATTCCACAATCGTTGCCATAAGCGCATCTTCAAATTCTTTTCTATTCATCATGCCACCTATTGCTTATTGCAGTTCATGGCAATTCCTAATGGAGTAACCAGTAAAGGTTCTTTCGGCTTAATCGTCTTAACCCCTGTTTCCTTCTCAAAAACACTTTCGAACTTCTTAAAGCTGCAGGCACCGCCTACTACATAAATAACGTCCACATCGTATCCTTCGATAAAACGGGCAACGATGGCTGCCATCTTCTCAATTACCGGTTTAACCACAGGAAATACCAGCATTTCCTGTTTCGGATCTTTTTTGATTCTCTCGGCCTCTTCAAAGGAACATCCAAGGCTTCCAGCAAGTACCAGAGTCATGTGTGTTCCACCTGTAGGCTCATCTGCGGTAAAGATAACCTTTCCGTCTTTGAGAATACTGATACCGGTTGTTCCACCACCGACATCCACGACTGCTCCGTCCGTAATACCAAGAACAGAAGCGGCTGCTGTAGGCTCGTCAATGACATTGACTACATCCAGTCCAACAGACTCGACTACGTTGGAAATTACCTTTACGTTTCCAGAAATAATTCCCGGCGGAATGGCTGTGGCAGCTTCGTAAAACTCCACTCCCATCAGATCTTCCAGCTTGGCTTTCATATTTCTGACCGCTCTGGATGCACCCATGAAATCCACAACGATTCCATCCCGTACAACCGTGGACGGATAGGAAGCCCCGGCAATTGGTGTGTTGTTGGAATCTACAACAGATACTACAATGTTGGCGGTTCCAAGATCGACACCCAATCTCAAATCCCCTTCATAGGGACGAAATTCTTCATTTTTGATAAGCTCCGAAAATCCAACTAAAACGTTATTGTAATCGTTCATGTGATCCCCTTATTTATTCTAATGTTCGAATACCGAATCATTATTGTCAGGATTGCATGTGTCTGTCTCGGTATCCACATGCATCCATTGCGCATATTTGTATGTACTAAATGTACGTTATTATTGATACTATCGCAGGAAAGACTGAAAGCCTTTCCTGCCTGATTACTGATTTATAATCCAGAGCCGATTATTCCGACTTATTTGTTATCGTTATTATCGGTGTTCTTTTTTCTTCTGGATCTGCTTCTTCTATTTCCTGTTGAAGTCTTTCCCTTAGGAGCATCTGCCTTTTTGTCAGTTTCCTTTTTCGGTTCAGTCTCTTCAGATTTTGCTTCCTCTGCTTCTGCTTTCTCTACTGGAGTCTCTTCTGCTGGAGCTTCTGGTGCAGGTTCTTCTGCTTTTGGCTCTTCTACAGGAGCTTCTTCCACTGGAGTCTCTTCTACAGGAGTTTCCTCAGCAGGTTCTTCTGCTTTCGGTTCCTCTACAGGAGCTTCCTCTTTGACCTCTTCCGTTTCAGATTCCTCTGATGTTGGCTCTTCTTCCTCAGGTTCTTCCACTACAGGCGGTTCAGGTGCTTCCTCGGTCACTACCTCAGCCTTTGGTTCAGTTTTTGGTTTCCAGTTCTTTACGAGTACCGGTTTCTTTGTATCTCCTTTTGGACGATAACCTTCTGCAAGAGCGATTTCTCCTCCAACAGTCTCTCTGTTGTCTACGAGTAATTCTCTCATGCCGTCTGCCGGTCTTGCTTTTAACAGTGTACTCTTTGTTCCACTTAAAGAACCGTTAACTGCTTCTGCCGCTTTTTTGCCTGCTGCGATTGCTGCTCTACATGCTCCGACGTTACCTTCTACCTTTACAGTACACATTCCGCCGCCCTTTGCATATTCATATCCAAGCAGTTTTACGTTAGCAGACTTCACTGCTGCATCTGCTGCTGCCACACAGGCAGCTAAACCAAAGGTTTCGATGAAACCAAGACATTTATTGTTAGACACCTTCACACCTCCTCACATTTCAGAATTAATTAATTGTAAAGCCTTAATCCAGAACTTTGAATGGCATTTTCTTTACCAGTCTTGCGGCATTCGCGCCAATCTTCCGGAACAGCTCTGTCTGATATAACTTAATCTTAAAAAGAGGGGCCGCTTTATCCAGCTTCTCATGCTGAAGAACAACGCCTTCTTTGCTGATACCAACGCCCACCCCTAATCTTGAATTCAAGCTGGCATTATGTGCAAGTTCTAATACGGAACTGCAATGCTCTGCCTGAACATCATAGGGGATGCCTTCCTCCTCGATTCCAAGAAGGACGCTGACAAAATCAGCTTCAGAAAGGTGATCACAGTCATAAAAAACTTTCACTGAAGGTCTGTTATCAATTACTGTATTGCTTCCTTCCATAATTGTCTCCTATACATCAGCACAAGACATCGCAAGTCCTGTTGCTACCGCATTACGAGGGCCTTCGCATCCGCGAATGTTTCCCCGACCAGCTACTATATTATATTGTGATAATGCATCAGTTACGAGAGTCGGCACCTCGAAGTCGAGTGCAGAACCACCTACTAATACTACAAATTCGATGTCTCGTACATTACCGGTAGGACTAACCTTCGCCAATGAACGAATCGCATTTGTTACGAATACCTTTTTCTTTGCATTGGTTCTTACCATCTTAATCTTTTCCATGGAATCCTGTCCTTCAAGCGGAACTAACTCTCCATCTTCCTTGACTAAGACAACCTTTGCGAATACATTCGGATCTAATGGCTGTTCAAAGAACTGTACGGTTCCATCTTCATGACGAATATGGAAAAGACTTTCAACCTTTGCGAGAGAATACTTTTTAATATCTTCTGCTGTATTGAAATCTTCCAGTCCAAGTTCGGACTGAATCAGTAAAGTTACCATGTTTCCGGCCCCCGCCAGATGCACGAGCTTTACATTGCCGTCTCTGTCTTTAATTGAAGCATCCGTTGATCCTGCTCCCATATCTACTATGGCGAGTGGTACATTTGTACCCGGTGTAGTTAAAGCTCCTTTAATAGCCATATCTGCCTCAACACCGCCAACATATACAGGGATTTTTAATCGGTCTGTCAATTCTTCCGCGATCATCTTCATCTGAAGACGGTCTGCCTTAACCATGGCAGCAATTCCTACTGCACTTTCTAAAGAAAATTCATTTGCGAGACCACCTTTAATCTTCTGAGGATTATAAGTATCTACAGCAAGTAAATCCTGAATTTTGATATCTTTTGGATGCTGGTTTGTAAGATTTGACATAACCTGACGAACTTTTTCAAGCATACCGCCGGCATTGGTGCCAGGTTCACCTTTAATATCTTCGATGACTGGAACGCTATTTACAGCTTCCATCATCTTCTCGGCTCCCTCTTCTACGCCAACGATTACTTTTTTCTTTGCGCCTATAATCTCAATAGAACCGGCAGGGATACGTCTTTCTTTTACGTCTCCTTCCGGTGTTTTAATGACAACGGCAGAACGATTTCCGATTAACGCGCGGGCAATCGGTACAACCTGTTTTGTATCTTCCGGGGACAGTTTGAATAATGTTGCGATACCATATGGGTTAGAGAGTACTTCGACAACTCCGCCAACAGGGGCAACTTCTACTGCACATAACATTCCGAGAGGTACTTTATCAATCATACCTACCTCATCAACGATAGGAATCTTCTTTTCAAGCCTGTTGTTAATCAAAACGCCATCATCGCGCTGGACAATGGCACCTGTAATGTTAAATATTTTGTTATATCGGTTAATGAGTGCAGCGGCAGCTTCAAAGGAAACTTCTGCCGGAATAACCACAATTACATCTCCTCCATCTTTGACAGTATCTAATCTGTCGATGCGCTGAGATATTCCAACACCAATCCCAATACCACCAGGAGTATTGGGATTGTGTCCAATCATAGTAGATTCCGTGATAATAGTTTCGGTAATGGTCTCCATAGCGACATCACCGATAACGGGAGCGGCTTCATTGATACGAACTTCATCAAGATCACTGATTTCAAAACCAACTTTATCAAGAGCCTTCTTCAGTGACTGAAAAACTCCGTGTATGTTCTGTTTCGTTCCTTTGATTCCAGTGGTACTTGTAATACCACTGGAAAGAAACGTCACATTTTTACCATCAATTCTGGCAATCGCAGTTTCCGTTGTTGCATTGCCAATATCAACGCCCGCAACTAATTTCACTTCTCATACCTCCGTTGAAATCAATCAACTAATTATTTTTTTAAACGGTTACGTTTTTCGTAAATGTCTGCAGCTTCTTTAACGAAGTTACCACTTACTGTAGCACCGTATTCATTGATTAACTCATCACCGATTGCATATAATTCAGCTTTTGTTGAACGATATGGTCTAAGAGCGTTATAAATTTCAAGAAGTCTTGCATCAGGTACTGGGATTAACTCACCAGCTCTTCTTAAGTTTGTTGCGAAGAATCCACGTCCTGCAGATTCAGCAACCTGAGCCTGTAATTCCAGAGTTTCTTTTGTGATACGGAAATCTTTAGCGTCTAACTTACCGTCGATAACACCCTGTAATGTTAACTCGTCTAAAGCTTTTCCAGAAGCACTCTTGATTAATTCTGGTTTTTTCTCTCCCAGTGGGTAATCCTCAACCGTAACCTTGCCTTCACATTCGCAGGCTGCGGCAGAACCCTGCATGTTTTTCATAACTTCCTGCATAATCTGTCTTACTAATAATTCCTGATCCACGATTGACACCTCCGTTTATTTAAATACAACTTTAAGAGCTTTAGGAGCTTTATCTCTGTCTGCATGCTCTGTTTCTTTGATGTGCAGTACAGCGGATAAAGCCTGGAATTTAGGTCTTGCCATCTGGTCATTCTTTACAGGTACCGGATTTGGTGATTCACCTTTAGCGTACTGAGCAGCGTTCTTTCCGATTGCTCTGTATGTTTCAAGGTCAATAAGTGGGCACTGTGGGAATAACTCTAAGTTAGACAGCGGTGGAAGGTCTTTCTGATGGATTACAGTTGTACCTTTGGACTGAATTCCAATACCGATTCCTGATCCTGATAACTCAGCAGCATCATGAGCGATGAAAGATACATCGGATGTTCTGTAAACTTTAACGATTCTACAGGAAACTCCTTCTTCCTCTAAACCAGCCATGATTTCTTTAACAATAGCTGCATGAGGGATTCCAACGATGTTAGTTGTCTGGGATTCTCCGAATGCAGGAGCTAAACCTAAAACAACTTCGTTAGGATTTGTACCTTTTTCAGCGTCACCGATTTCAGTGATCTGCATACCAGGGCATTCATAAGCTTCTTCAGCTGCTGCTGAGGAAGTTGTGTTCATTTCTTTAAGAACTTCAGCGATAACACTTTTTAATAATTTTTCATCAATTGCCATTATGGTTCACCTTCCTTACTCGATTAAAGTTTAGCCGGATCTACTGCAGTACGGATATCAGACAGTTTCTCCCAGAGTTCTGGGCTGATCTGGTAACCTGTCATAGGTCCTTCATAGCAGTTAGGGCTGTTAACAGCAGAAATTACATGGAATTTATCATCAAGCATGGAAGCTGTATGTAAGTAGTCACCAACAACTTTAGCTTTCTGAATGTTGAAGATAGACTCTGCAACGTCTTCGAATCCACCCTTGTAAAGAGCTTTAACGAAATCAATACCTGTAACACCACGGTTAAGCATATCTGTAGCAGCTTTAAGGTCAGCTACAACGTCACGGTCTGGCATATCCTGTGATCCACGAGCATATGTACCAGCTTCAACTTCTTCATCTGTAATTTCAGGTAAACCTAATTCACGGAACAGTGCCTGAATAGCTCTTGCAGCTTTGTTACGTGCTGCAACAACTTCTTCTTCTCTTGCAGGAAGAAGACCAGCATCTACTCTTAAGTCACGCTGGATTACTACCCAGTCATCATAATCGTCTGCATCCCAGTTAGATCCTGCGAACATGTTGTCGTAGTTAGGTGTTGCAGAATATCCGGAACAGATGTAGTCAGTTCCAGGAATGAACTGAGGGATAGAACGAGCAACTCTACGAAGATCAGAATGTGTAAATGTCTGGTCATTAGAGGAAGCGTTCTCAAGGTCAAGCATAGCAGCGATTAAGTTCTCACATGCAACGGCGCGGATACCACCAGGTACAGCGGCTGGAACACCGATACAAGATACGGAACCATTCTGAGTTCCCTGAACACCAGCACCACGAGTAACACCAAGACATCTAGCCTCAAGGTAAAGCATGGATTTTCCTTCTGCCATACCCATCTGAACTTCTGAACCAGTACCAGATGTAAATCTCATCTTAACACCACGAGATGCGTAGCAGGATGCTAAGAAAGCTTTTGACCAAGGAGTATCATCACCATCCATGAATACGTCTTCAGTTCCGTATACGGATACTGTCTCAGCGTAAGCGGTGTAACCTCTCATACCTAAGTCAAGCTCTGTAGCCTCTTCTACAGCACACTGTGTAAGGATACCAGGACGTCCAACATTAGCACCTAACATAATAGCGATAGCGTTAAATGGAGCGTAACGTACGATACCTACTGTTGTCTCCATCTCAGCGAATCCACGAACAGCTGCTTCTGCTGCGTCTGCTGCGATCTGAATCATGTTATCTTTTACGTTTGTAACGTGACACTGGTTAGCTGGTTTTAAACGACATCTCATCTTGGTAACACCCATCATAACTTCAAGTACGTTCAGGTTACCAACGATTTCAACTAACTTAGCAGGTGTAACTGCTGTAGTATATTTTAAGCACTCTGCTCTTGGTACGTTAATGTCTACTAACATACGTGCAATCTGCAGAGAATCTGTAGCCATAGCCTCTTCTGCAAAGTCAAGGTTAATAGCGTATTTAGCGATGAATGCATCAAGCATATCGAAATCATCTTTAGCTTTTCCGTCCATCTCAACAACTTCACCATTAACGATCTTAATAGATGGAGTTGGGTCATATGGGCTGTTCATGGCAATGAAGCCTACTTCTGGCCATTCTTTTGCATAACCATCCTGGTTAACAGGTCTTTGATCTAAATATTCAAAACGTTTACTTCTCACGGTCTCAACACCTCTCAAATTCTCAATTAAACTATCTTTTACTTTAAATCATCCGTTCAAAATCTATTTAAAATAAAAGGATTACAATATCCATCCACAGGCTCTCACCCCCGCTTCATGGATATCTATGCATTACTCTTTATGCGGCTCTCACCCCGTATAAAGAAGCTTTAAAAATCAGAGCGTTTCTTAGATATATGGAACAGTTGCGGATTCCAGTGGTTCGTTTGGCTCTAAAGCTTTAAGTAACTGCTTACCAACTTCTCTTGCACCAATGATAGCCTGTCTAACTGCTCCTGAATCTCCTGTGAAGAAGAAGTTAACCTCGTTAGAGAAGGATGTTCCACCATTACCAGGTGTAGCGATAGAAATAGGATCGATTGTAGCTGTCTTAGAAGCTGTATCGGCTAATACGATACCAATACCTGAAGGAGCTCCTACAGTGATACCAAATGCTTTACCAACAACTGCGCCGAATGCTTTCTCTAAGCAGTAAGAAGCACGTGCTGTGTACTGGAACTCAAGATGTCCAGCGGAGTTTCCGTATACATCACCAAAGTGTTTTCCAACGAAGCTTAATGCAACTTCTACAGCTCTTCTAGCATCAGATACGTCTTCTGCACCAAATACAACTAAGCATCCATGTCCAGCGCCGCCTTCTGTATCACGTGGGCACTCGATTAAGCAAACTTCTGTGTTTGTAGCTTTAACAGCTTCATCACAAGCGAAGATCTGAGGACCTGCACCTGTACGGTCTGCGATGATACCGATTGAACGGTACTTAGGATCAATCTTTAATAATTCATGAACACTGTAGTCAAGGTTAGCGATTACTAAACCAATTGTATGTCCCATTGCTGTTCCAACATACTCTGTTAAACCGCAAAGGTCTTCATTGATTCCCTGAGGAGCTTCGCAAGCCATGCTCTGTGCAGGAGCTTCTGTGCCACCCATCTTTTTCATAACTTCGTCCATGATTTTAGCCATCATTTCATCTTTCATTGAATTATACCTCCATTAATAATTGATCAGACAAGGACTAACTCTATTGTGGTAAGATCTTTTCTACGTCTGTATGTGGTCTTGGGATTACGTGGCTGGAAACTACTGTACCAACTTTATCTGCAGCAACTGTACCTGCGTCTACAGATGCCTTAACAGCTCCTACGTCACCTCTTACCATAACTGTAACTAAACCGGAACCGATCTTTTCGTATCCTACTAATGTTACGTTTGCTGATTTAACCATGGCATCGGCTGCTTCGATTGCGCCAACTAAACCTTTGGTTTCAATCATTCCTAAAGCTTCTTTCTGCATAATTGACCTCCTTATAAAATTCTTATCTGCCCTGTGGTTGATTTGTTCAGGCAGAATATGTTTTGGTTGATTTACAGGATAGTATCATTATATAGCAATTTTCACAAAATTACTTGGCTAGTGCCTATAAATTTTAGCTTTTAAACACATATAAACTCATGTATTTATTTATTTTCATGATACTTTGTTGCCATTTTTACCACAGGGTAGCAAATGATTCTGTATACAAACGCTACTATTTTGCAATATGATCAAGAATTTTATTAATATCTTCTGCTGTAACCTTTCTAGGGTTAGCCTGTGTACATGCATCAGCCAATGCACGACGCACAATTTCTTCTCTGTGTTTATTAAATTCTTCTACACTGACGCCACATTCGGACATACACTGTGGACGATCCATATATTTTAACAGACGCTGGATCTCTGCAATCAGATTAGCCACACCAACTTTAGGTGTAGGAGCTGGCAGGCCAACGATTCTTGCCATCTTCTGATACTTCTTTGCTGCGTCATTGCTGTGTTTTGCGCCTTCTCTTGCCATATCGGCATTAAATTCAATAACATAAGGAAGCACTAACGCATTGGCTCTTCCGTGTGGAATGTGGAAGATAGCTCCTAAAGCATGGGCAATACCGTGGTTTACACCAAGATTTACAAGGTTAAATGCCATACCTGCAAGACAGGATGCTCTGTGCATCTTATCTCTTGCCTTAATATCATAACCATTGCGGTAAGCGCGTGGAAGAAATTCAAAAGCAAGCTCTGCAGCTTTCTCTGCTAAACAGTCAGAGCAATCGCTCGCTGTCTCAGAAACATAAGCCTCAAGAGCGTGGGTAATAACATCCAGTCCTGTATCCGCTGTAATAAACGGCGGCGCTGACTTAACAAGTTCCGGATCAAGGATAGCAATATCAGGCATAAGGCTCTCATCGATCAATGGAATCTTAACCCCCGTCTTACTGTCTGTTACTACAGCAAACTGTGTAACTTCGGAACCTGTACCACTTGTTGTCGGCAGGGCAATCAGTTTGATCTTCTTCTGATTATCAGGATTCTGCTTCTCTTCAATCTTCTTAGCCATATATACAATAGCTTTCGCCGCGTCAATGGAAGAACCTCCTCCAAGAGCGACTACGATATCACAGTCCTTATCCTGCAAAAATGCGATACCCCTTTCAATCAGATCCATTGGTGGATCAGGGACTACTTCGCTGAAAACGGAAACTTCTTTGCAATTAGACAATTTTTTTAAGATCATGTCTGCCATTCCTGAATCTACCATGAACTTGTCAGTGATCAGGACCGCATTCTCGTCTTTTTCTTCAAGAAGTGCGTCGATGGCATCCTCACTGAATAAAACTTCAGTGGAAAGTTTAAACCGTTTCATTTTCCTCCTCCTTTCTGTTTCTGTACTTTTCTCTATACTCAGATGGCGTTAATCCGGTCTTCTTCTTGAAGGCCTTACTGAAGTAATTCGCTTCATTGTACGCCAGATCCAAGGCAATATTAAGCACCGGAATATCTGTGTTGACCAGCATTTCTTTTGCCAGGTCCATCTTCCGGTCTGTCACATAGGTGATGAAATTCACACCCATTTCTTTTTTGAATATCTTACTTAAATAATAAGTACTGATATTCACATGGTTTGCAACATCCTCTAAACTGATACCCTTCTTTAAGTTTCTCTCTATGTAATCAATAACGGCCTTCATACCGCCTTCTGAAAGCTTACCTTTGATATTCATCTTATCAAAGAGAATGTCTACCATTTTGATAATTTCATTATAGGCATCATGCTTATTATTATAGAGAAGATACTTAATCTTAAGCTTCTCCATCTGAACTACAAGTTCATTCGTATCTGTGATTCCAAGTTCCTCACTGATACGCACAACTGCTTTTGCAACCTCCTGTAGTCTCTTTGATATAATATTAACATCATGCTCCTCTAAGTATAACTGGTCTATGTACTCTCTTAAAATGTCTACAGAAGCTTTGTAAGAGCATTTTTTTAATTCCATTTCGAACTTTGAAAGCAATTTATTACTCTTGCCGGTCTGTCGTCCCTCTCCTAAACGGCTTGCAAATGACTTCACAGACTCAAGTAAAACCTCTTTTCTGATAGGTTTGAGCAGGAAATCATCAACCTTCAACTTTATTGCTCTGTGTGCAATATTAAAATCATCATATGCCGTTGTTATAATAATAACAGCCTTTGGAAGTTTTTTTCTTGCATATTTGATAACTTCCATACCATCCATTCCAGGTATGTTAATATCTACCAGCATGAGATTGATATCTTTTGAATCAATCATCTCTACTGCCTCGAAGCCGCTTTTCGCTTCTCCGACAATTTCTACATCCAGAAGATTCTCCTCAAGAAAAATCTTCATGGAGGTTCTTTCTAATTCTTCATCCTCAACAATTAATATCTTATACAAGTCAACTCTGCCTTTCTATTCCTGTACCAATGGCACTTTTATTGTCACCTTCGTTCCAAGAGAAGGTTTATTTTCACTTTCAATGGATAACGCATATTCATTTCCAAAATAATGAATCAGTCGGGAATTGATATTATAAAGTCCTACAGATCCCTTTTCATTATCTTTATACGCATCCCCGCGTAAAACGCTGACTATTTTTGACTGGGACATGCCATCACCATTATCAATAATGTCAATGCATAAATCTCCATCTTTCTCGCTTCCATTCACTTCGACCATTCCACCGGATGCCTTATTCTCAACTGCATATTTAATGGAATTCTCCACAAGTGTTGTCAGAGATAAAAATGGAAGCTTCACACTGTAATATGCCTCCGATATATTAATGGAATACTGCAGCCTGCTTCCCAGGCGAATCTTCTGAATCTTAAGATAATTCTGCACATGGGTCAGTTCCTCTCTGAGTGGACTTAATGGATCTCTGCTCTTTCTCAAAATGTAGCGCATCATATCCGCAAACGCATAGACAACATCCTCCGTCATCTTCGCATTCTCAAAGAAAGCAAGTCTTCCTATTGTATTCAATACATTAAAAAGAAAATGCGGATTGATCTGATAATGTAAAGCTTTCAACTCAATATCACGAAGAGACTTCTCCATCTCAATACGAAGCTTCTCTTCCTTCATGAGCTTATAATCCTTTTCGCGAAGCTCTGCATTTACCTTATTCGCATATTCTCTCTCCACAGAATAATTATAGCTGTCACAGATAATCTGTGCCACAGCCTCAATCTTCTCCACAGACATCTCTTTTACCTGGCTGTAGAGCTCAACCAGTTCCTGATTGTCCTTCCAATCCTCGCTTTGTGTCGTAATCTTCTTTAAATCTGCAAAATCTGTGCTGGTAACCTGACCTGCCAGAAACGCTCCAACATACTGTCCCTTTATCATAATCGGAATCGCAAAATCAATTAGCCCAGCATGACATATGTACACATAAGCTTTCCCAATTCTTCTTGCCTTCCGTCCTCCACAGGCATCGCAGTAATAGCACTTTTCACGAAATGCATCCAGTTCACGAAGACGCTTGCAAAAAGGTGTAAAATTACTCTGCTTTGTAATCGGAGTTCCGTTGCAATCCACCGTCACAAATGCCAGATCTGTAGCCTTCGCCCAATTATCCTGTAAAGTTTGAAGTTCTTTTACATCCACCACGTCTTCAATATAAATATTATTCTTTTCCGTCAATCTTCTGTCCTCCAAACATCGGCATTATCCCAACCTCATCGGTCAGAAATTAATGGTTTTTCTTCCTTCTATCTTTTTTATTCAAATAGCGGCAGGCCTTCTCTGCACAATTACAGGCATCTTCCGTATAACAGTCTGCACCGATTGCCTTTGCCTGCCTCTCCGTCAGGAAATAACCACCTACCATAAAATAAAACTGATCCCGGATACCTTTCATCTCAAATTCTTCAACAACAGCTCTCATATCTTCTTCAGAATGCGGCATGATACCACTTAAACATACAATCTGAGCATGACTGCCTACTGCCTCCTCCAGAAATCTTCTCGGTGAAACATCCACGCCCAGATCAATAACCCTTATATTCTTACTCTCCATCATAATCTTAACAAGATTCTTTCCGATGTCATGTAAATCCCCTTTTACTGTTCCTATTATAACTGTCCCAATCTCCTTTTTGGCACGTCCGCCACTGTAATGGCGCAGAGTAGAAACGCCCCTTTCCAATGCGCGGGTAACGCTCAAAATTTCTGGCACACCAACTTCTTCTTTACGAAACTTGTCCGCTACCTGTTCCATTCCGGCTAAAAAGCCATCTTCCAGAATCATCTGCGGGTCTGTTCCCTCTTCTAAAGCCATCTTGACCAAGTCTGAGACTCTTTTTCCCTGTCCCCTTTTCAGGGAATCAATAATTTCATCTATTGTTGCTCCCATTTTGCCCTCCAAAAATCTATCAGAGTGTTCTATGGCTTTATTTTATACTTTTTACACCTAAAAAGCAAATTATTATCGTATATTTTGCAAATTACTTTTCTTAAATATAAAATTTTACTAATTTACAGCCCAAAATGATAAATTATTTTATTCAAACGGGCAAGAAAAAAGGTAAAAAAAGGAATTGGGTGAACCAATAACAATTTTTTCTAATTTGGGCTTGCAAAAAACAGATGAAACCTGTACACCAGCTCCTTCACCGCCAACCGTCACTCCGTAGAATCCCCAAATCCTTCCATAGCTCTGTACTCCCAACTTCATCCCCTTCACTCCCAACTGGTATTCTGGGAAATCCTGAATTCTCCTGATTCTAACTAAATCTCGCCAAAAAACAGAACCCCAAGATAGAATAGAACCGATATCTGTGACCTCGGAGCAAGGTTTGAACGCGAGTGCATAAGCGAGCATTCAAACCGCCGCGACTAAAGTCACAGATATCGGTTCTATTCTATCTTGGGGTTCGTCTATTTCTTCGACTATTTATTTGCGAATTACAGAGTCACTTTCTCCAGATGCCACATCTCTTTTGCATACTCTTCGATCGTACGGTCAGATGAGAACTTACCTGCGGATGCTGTCTGGAGCATTGCTGTTCTTGCCCAGTGTTCTTCATCGCGGTAAGCAGCATCGATTCTGTTATGAGCTTCTTTGTAAGAATCGAAGTCTAACAGTGTGAAATAAGTGTCTTTTTCAAGGAGTGCGTCATAGAGGGCACGGAACAGTTCCGGATTCTCTGGTGAATAGAATCCATTTACTAACTGTGTAAGTACCTGACGAACGTCCTGGTTGTTGTTGTATACGTCTCTTGGATTGTAGTTTCCGTTTTTCTCATATTCCATTACCTGGTCTGCAGATAAACCGAAGATAAAAGCGTTTTCTTTGCCAACCTCTTCTACGATCTCAACGTTAGCACCATCCATTGTTCCTAATGTGAGAGCACCATTTAACATGAACTTCATGTTACCTGTTCCTGATGCTTCCTTAGAAGCTGTGGAAATCTGCTCGCTGACATCGGCTGCTGCAAAGATAAGCTCTGCGTTAGATACGCGGTAATCTTCGATGAATACAACTTTAATCTTTCCATTGATGGATGAGTCGTTGTTAATCTTATCTGCTACTGCGTTGATTAACTTGATCGTAAGCTTAGCTGTGTAGTAACCAGCTGCTGCTTTTGCTCCGAAGATAAATGTTCTTGGAACGATATCCATGTCTGGATGTGCTTTGATTTCATTGTAAAGGTACATTACATGAAGAATATTCATTAACTGACGTTTGTACTCATGTAATCTCTTAACCTGACAGTCAAAGATAGAACGTGGGTCTACATCAATTCCATTATGCTCTTTGATGTATTTTGCAAGACGTACCTTGTTCTGGTATTTGATGTTCATGAATTCCTGCTGGCATTTTTCATCATCAACGTATACTTTTAAATGTTTAAGATGATCTAAGTCAGTGATCCAGTCATCACCAATCTTGTCTGTTACCCAGCTTGCCAGTAATGGGTTACCATGAAGAAGGAATCTTCTCTGTGTAATACCATTTGTCTTGTTGTTGAACTTCTCTGGCATCATCTCATAGAAATCTTTTAACTCACGTTTTTTAAGGATGTCTGTGTGAAGACGGGCAACACCGTTAACGGAGTAACTTCCTGCGATTGCAAGGTGTGCCATTCTTACCTGTCCATCATAGAGGATTGCCATCTTGCGAATCTTCTCCTGATCTCCAGGGTATTTGTTCTGGATTTCGATAACGAAACGACGGTTAATCTCTTCTACGATCTGGTAAACTCGTGGAAGTAATCTTGAGAAAAGCTCGATAGGCCACTTCTCAAGAGCTTCTGCCATAATAGTATGGTTTGTGTAAGCACAAGTCTTTCTTGTGATTTCCCATGCTTCATCCCACTCTAAACCTTCTTCGTCAACGAGGATTCTCATTAACTCAGCTACTGCTACTGTAGGATGTGTGTCATTTAACTGGAATGTTACTTTCTCATGGAATTTACGGATATCGTCATGTGTTTCTTTGTATTTTGCAATTGCTCTCTGAACAGATGCAGAAATGAAGAAATACTGCTGTTTTAAACGGAGTTCCTTACCTGCCATATGGTTGTCATTTGGATATAATACTTCACAGATTGTTCTTGCAAGGTTTTCCTGCTCTACAGCTTTCTGGTACTCACCTTTGTCGAAAGAATCTAAGTTGAAGTTGTTGATTGCTTCTGCATCCCAGATACGAAGTGTATTTACGATATGATTGCCATAACCTACGATTGGCATATCATATGGTACGGCACGTACACTCTGGTATCCCTTCTGAACGAACTTCTGTCTTCCATTATGCATCTCAACATCTACATAACCGCCAAACTTAACTTCTACAGCATACTCATCTCTCTTGATTTCAAAAGGATTTCCGTATTTTAACCAGTTATCTGGGACTTCTACCTGATAACCGTTCTCAATTTTCTGTTTGAACATACCATAACGGTAACGGATTCCGCAACCGTAAGCTGGATATCCAAGTGTTGCAAGAGAATCAAGGAAACAAGCTGCAAGACGGCCAAGACCACCGTTACCAAGTGCTGCATCTGGCTCCTGGTCTTCGATGAGGTTAAGGTCAAGTCCTAACTCCTCTAATGTTTCTCTTACATCATCATAGCAAAGAAGATTAATCATGTTGTTTCCAAGAGCTCTACCCATAAGGAACTCCATGGACATGTAGTAAACCATCTTCTTGTCCTGTTTTTCGTATGCTTTGTGTGTCTCGATCCAGTTGTCAATAATATCGTCTTTTACGGAGTATGCAACAGCCTGATAAATCTGCTGTGGTGTTGCTTCTTCGAGTTTACGACGAAACAGCATACGGACATTGGACTCTAACTCTTTTTTGAATTTTTCTTTGTCGAAAGTATCCTTTTTAATCAATGAACTGATCCTCCTAAATTATCTCGTGTAATCCTGAAATCTTTTTCGTGCCTGCTTTCGTGAGAAGATTTCTATCAGCCAGCCTCAGATTTTGAGACGTACGTAGTACATTCGCCGCAAAATCTGAGTGCCTCTGGCCAAAAACCATTCGCTAAAAACAAGTGTTTAAAAGGTTTTAAGATTACATTTTTTTCTCGACACCTAATCTTACTTTTTCTCCATTAATATCCCATTCCTTGGAATATCCGCCTTCTGCGTCTAAGCACATATCGTCTGCCAATACATCATTCTTGATTTCATCAGTGTATTTGGTCATGACTTCTTTAATCTTGTCATTACCCTCTTCGTATACAGTAATGTGGTCTGTCACTTCAAAGCCGGCTTCTTTTCTCATTGTCTGTACCTTACTGATGATTTCTCTTACGAATCCCTCTTCCAAAAGTGCCGGTGTCAGATTAGTGTCAAGTACTACGGTAACTCCATGATCTGCCTGAGAAACGTATCCCTCTTTCTGTGACATATCAATTAATAACTCTTCCGGCAATAAGTTGATTTTACCATCATTTAACTCTATTGTCAAAAAGCCATTTGCGTCTAATTCTTTCTTAGCCGCACTTCCGTTAAGGTTTGCTAAAATATTACGGATCTTTCCTAAGTCTTTACCGTATTTTGGTCCAAGAATACGCATCTGAGGTTTAAATGTGTAATCTGTGAGGTCAGATACATCATTCTTAAAAATAACGTCTTTTACGTTAAGCTCACCTTCGATGATCTGTTTGTAGTAATCTGTTAAAGCAGCCTCTCCATTTACAAACATCTGGCCGATTGGCTGACGGTTCTTGATTCCGGATGCGTTACGTGCAGCACGTCCAAGTACAACGATGTCAAGTACTTCACCCATATCCTGCTCAAGTTTCTCATCAATCATTGCCTCATCCACTGCTGGGAAATCACATAAATGGATACTTTCTGGTGCATGTGGATTAACACTCTTTACAAGGTTCTGGTAAATGTCTTCTGTCATAAATGGAATCATTGGTGCAGAAGCTTTGATGAATGTAACGAGTGCAGTATAAAGAGTCATGTATGCATTAATCTTATCCTGCTCCATTCCTTTAGCCCAGAAACGCTGACGGGAACGACGTACATACCAGTTACTCATATCATCTACAAATGCCTGTAATGCCTTTGTTGTTTCAGGAATCTTATAGTTGGCAAGACAGTCATCTACTGTTTTTACGCAGGAGTTCAGTCTTGATAATAACCATTTATCCATAACAGATAACTTGTCGTACTCTAAGCTGTACTTCGTTGGGTCAAATTCATCGATATTTGCGTAAAGTACATAGAATGCATAAGTATTCCATAATGTACCCATGAATTTACGCTGTCCCTCTGTTACTGCATCTGCGTGGAAACGGTTTGGCAGCCAAGGTGCACTGTTAGAATAGAAATACCAGCGGATAGCATCTGCTCCATGCTGCTCTAATGCATCAAACGGATCTACGGCATTTCCTTTACTCTTACTCATCTTCTGTCCGTTTTCGTCCTGTACGTGGCCGAGAACGATTACGTTCTTATAAGGAGCTTTGTTAAATAACAGTGTGGACTCTGCAAGTAAGGAATAGAACCATCCTCTTGTCTGGTCTACTGCCTCAGAAATGAACTGTGCAGGGAACTGCTGCTCGAAAAGCTCTTTATTTTCAAATGGATAGTGATGCTGCGCAAATGGCATTGCTCCTGAGTCAAACCAGCAGTCGATAACTTCTGGCACTCTCTTCATTGTCTTTCCACAATCTGGACATGTCAGAGTGATTGCATCAATATATGGTCTGTGAAGTTCTACAGTCTGAGCTTCTGGATTGCCGCTCTTTTCCTCTAATTCCTGACGGCTTCCGATACAATCCATCTTGCCACAGCCTTCACACTGCCATACGTTTAATGGAGTTCCCCAGTAACGGTTACGGGAAATACCCCAGTCCTGAATGTTATTTAACCAGTCACCAAAACGGCCTTTACCGATGCTCTTTGGAATCCAGTTAATTGTGTTATTGTTGCGGATTAAGTCGTCTTTTACTGCTGTCATCTTGATGAACCAGGACTCTCTCGCATAGTAGATCAGTGGTGTATCACATCTCCAGCAGAATGGGTAATCATGCTCAAACTTAGGGGCATCGAAAAGAAGACCTTCTTTATCTAAGTCAACAAGCACCTTAGGGTCTGCATCTTTTACAAATAATCCAGCATAAGGTGTGTCTTCTGTCATGTTACCTTTTCCATCTACGAACTGAACAAATGGAAGATCGTACTTTCTTCCAACCTGTGCATCGTCCTCACCAAATGCAGGTGCGATGTGTACAATACCTGTACCATCGGACATTGTTACATAGTCAGCGCATGTTACGAAATGTGCTTTCTTATGCTGTTTTTCTGCGGACTTTGCAGCACCTTCATATAGTGGAACATACTCTTTATATTCAAGGTCTGTTCCTTTGTAAGTTTCAAGAATCTCGTAAGCTGGAGTTTCTTCTGTTCCAAGCTTACCAAGAACTTTATCCAGTAATGCTTTTGCCATATAGTAAACATAACCGTCAGCAGCTTTTACTTTACAGTAAGTCTCTTCTGGGTTTACACAAAGAGCTACGTTACTTGGAAGTGTCCAAGGTGTTGTTGTCCATGCAAGGAAATACGCATCTTCACCAGCCACTTTGAAACGAACAACTGCGGAACGCTCTTTTACTGCCTTATATCCCTGTGCTACCTCGTGAGAAGATAAAGGTGTTCCACAACGAGGGCAGTAAGGTACGATCTTAAATCCTTTATAAAGAAGACCTTTATCCCAGATAGTCTTTAATGCCCACCATTCGGACTCAATAAAGTTGTCATTATAAGTTACATATGGGTTATCCATATCAGCCCAGAAACCAACGGTCTTTGAGAAATCTTCCCACATTCCTTTGTATTTCCAAACAGATTCTTTACACTGAGTGATAAATGGGTCTAAACCATACTCTTCAATCTGCTCTTTTCCGTCAAGGCCAAGCTTCTTCTCTACTTCAAGCTCTACTGGAAGTCCGTGAGTATCCCATCCGGCCTTTCTTGGAACCATGTAACCCTTCATTGTACGGTAACGAGGAATCATATCCTTGATTACACGAGTTAAAACGTGTCCGATATGAGGTTTACCATTGGCTGTTGGTGGTCCATCATAGAAAGTGTAAACAGGGTCACCTTCTCTTGTTTCGATACTTTTCTTAAAAATGTCATGGTCTTTCCAAAACTGTGCAGTTTCTTTTTCTCTCTCTACAAAATTGAGATTCGTGGATACTTTCTTGTACACGACGTTTCCTCCTTAATTTAGTCAGTTTAATTTAACTACTTTTAGATTAAATAAATTTATATTGTGATGTTATGGCCAAAAGATATTTTGCCCCTAACTTGATGTCACGAATTACTCCGCAGCTAACGCTGCTCCCATAATTCTGAAACATCATATTATTATGCCCGATGTGCAGACCAAATTTTCCGGCAAAAAAAGAAAAGCCCCCATCCCCAGTAAAAGGATGAAAGCCTGAACTATCATTATACCACCTGTACATACTGACATATGCTTCTCTGTTAACGGTGAGATTCCGTCACTGCTTACTGTAACCTTTCGGCAGTGCAACTCAGGAGTGATATTCAGATATTCTCTACTGACAACGGATTCCCACTATCTCCGTCTCACTGAAGCGTTCAAAAATTCTTACTGTCTCCATCAACGTTTTTATCACAGATAATCATATACTAGGTGGGATAAATTGTCAACAGATTTTCATTCTGTATTTACTGTATTTATCACTATATTGATTCCTGTACTATTTATATCAGATGTGAGATGACTCCCACCTCATAGCAAGAATGCCAGAGCATTCTTGAATTGATAAAATGTCACCAGTTACTTTTATACATTATTTATACAATGAGATTTCCCAGTTTCACAAAACATTGTTAATCCTTAAATTTTCTTTTAATTTACAAAAGATTATGCTACAATACTCCTTAATTAGAAAGGAGCCTATAATGTTAAAAAAACTCATTGTATCTTTTCTTTGTGCGATTGTTGTCGCCTGCACAGTTCTCGGCGGATTTTGCCTGCTTTACTTTACTATTCCAAGCCAGAAAGCAAAGGCATCCATTTCCCTGCCTTCTACTGTAGAGGACAGTGAAACTGCAGCGGAGTCTACCACAGAAGCAGATTCCAAAGATAAGAATGTTTATGTGGCCGATGTGTATCAGTCTCTTACACTTCGTTCAGAGGCAAGCGCAGATTCTGACGCGATTACAGACCTTCTTCCTATGACACATCTGGAAGTTCTTGAGTTTGCGGCAGGTACAAATTATGCTTACGTCAAGGTATTAACCGGAGATAAAGAAAGCTATAAGGGCTATGTAAACAGCGAATATATTACTAAATTAGGAGAACCAACCGTTCGTATTGGGACAGAGGAGTAAATGAATTATGTTTTCTAACAATTTAACTATGATGACCGACCTGTATGAGCTTACAATGATGCAGGGATATTTCTTCGAAGGTAACGAAGATAAGGTTGTATTTGATGTTTTTTACCGCAAAAATCCATCCGGCAGTGCTTATGCCATCACCTGTGGACTTGATCAGGTAATTGATTATATAAAGAACCTGTCATTTTCTTATGAAGATATTGATTATTTAAGAGGTCTCGGCATTTTTAAAGAAGATTTTCTTTCCTATCTTGCCGGCTTCCATTTCAGCGGAGATATTTATGCAATCCCAGAAGGAAGTGTCGTATTTCCAAAGGAGCCACTTGTAAAGGTTATCGCCCCTATCATGGAAGCACAGCTTGTTGAGACAGCAATTTTAAATATCATCAACCACCAGAGTCTTATCGCAACAAAGGCTTCTCGTGTTGACTATGCGGCCGGCGGAGGCGTTATGGAATTCGGTCTTCGCCGCGCACAGGGACCAGATGCCGGAACACTCGGCGCAAGAGCTGCCGTTATCGGTGGATGTACCGGAACTTCCAACGTACTCGCCGGAGAACTTTACGGCATTCCTGTACAGGGAACACATGCCCACAGCTGGATTATGAGCTTCCCAGACGAACTTACTGCTTTCCGTACCTATGCGAAAATGTATCCAGATGCCTGCATCCTTTTAGTAGATACTTACGACACCTTAAAGTCTGGTGTTCCACATGCCATTCAGGTATTTAAAGAGATGCGTGATGCCGGAATTACTTCTAAGCTTATGGGAATCCGTTTAGACAGCGGTGACATTGCCTACCTGTCCAAAAAAGCTCGCAAGATGTTAGATGAAGCAGGATTTACCAACGCGATTATTTCCGCTTCCAGCGACCTTGATGAATACCTGATCAACAGTTTAAAAACACAGGGCTGTACCGTAACTTCCTGGGGTGTCGGTACAAATCTTATCACATCTTCTGATAACCCGGCATTCGGTGGGGTATACAAACTTGCAGCCATCAAAAAACCTGGTGATAAAGAATTCACCGCTAAAATTAAGATTTCCGAGAACCCGGAAAAGATTACAAACCCAGGTAACAAAACAGTTTATCGTATTTATGATAAAGAAAGCAGCAAGATTAAGGCTGACTTAATCTGCCTCGTTGGAGAAATATTTGACCCTTCAGAAGATTTAAAGATTTTTGATCCGATCTCTACCTGGAAAAAGTCCATTCTTCCAGCCGGCAGCTATCAGATCCGCGAAATGCTCGTTCCAATATTCTTAAACGGACAGTGCGTATACTCCTCTCCTGCTGTTATGGACATCAAAGCATACTGCCAGCAGGAACTGAATACACTGTGGGATGAGAACAGAAGACTGATAAATCCTCAGACCGTATATGTGGACCTTTCACAGAAACTGTTCGATCTGAAACACAAGCTATTAGGAGACGAAAAATAAATAATAATTTGCTGGGGACACAGACGCCGCTTTAGCAGAAGATATTGAGCTGAATTGTAGTCGGTCTTCTAAGAAAAAACATTGTATAATAAATATATCTTAGGAGTAAGCATTGTATAATATTTTTTAGTTTATCAACCAGAAAATATAACACATGGAGGAGGGTTACATATGACGGGCTGCAAAAAAATTAATATGGAGACCTGGGCACGCAGGGAACATTACGAATACTATACTAAACAGTTAAAAGTTGAATACAATATTACCGCCAATGTTGATGTAAAAAATATATTGGATTTTTGTCATTCAAAAGGTTACAAGTTTTACCCTGCTATGATTTATCTTGTTACTAAGACATTAAACCGCATCGAGAATTTTAAAATGTTTAAAGATAAATATGGATATCTTTGTGTCTGGGACAAAATCATTCCGAATTATACTGTTTTTCATAATGATGACCATACTTTTTCTGATTGCTGGACAGATTTTTCTGAAGATTTTGATACATTTTATCCGAATATCCTAAAAGACATGGCTACTGCCGCAACGAAAAAAGGAATTAAAGCAAAAGAGGGACAACCTGCCAATTTCTACTGCATATCCTGCACGCCATGGACAACATTTACCGGCTACGGCAGCAGAGTCTCTAATGGCGAACCTTCTTTTTTCCCAATTGTATTGATGGGAAAGTATAAGCAGCATGGCGGAAAGATGTTGATGCCTGTTAATATCACAATTGCTCACGCGGTAGCAGATGGATATCATGTAGGATTATTCTTTCAATATCTCCAGGAAGAAATTAACAACTACTAATTTGCTGGGGACACAGACGCCGCTTTAATAGAAGATATTGAGCTGAATTGTATGGAGTCTTCTAAAGAAAAAAGAAATAATACCCTATCCCAGATGCGGCTTCGGAGCGTGTTTAAGATGCGGATAAGCATTTTAAACACAGCGACTACAGAGCAGATGGAATAGGGTATTATTTCTTTTTTCGTCTATCCAAAATCTACAAATTAGTATTTTATAATATTTTATTTTGAATAAAACACTCAAATATATAACTTGGATTTTCATAATAAACACTACTATTATAATCATCTATTTTGTCACTAATAAAAGAATGGTATACTTCAATAATTGCATCTACTACATCTATCTTTTTTTCTAAAGCCACTTGTTTTATCAAGCGCTTATATACTTTTCCGATATCCCAATGGGAAGGAACTGCATACTGACATTCCCCCACATTATCAAAATTTCCAACGGAAATTTTTGCTTCTTCAATAAAATCATCACTCACCCGCTCTATATTATCGCTATGGTAAATATCCGCTAAATCATATATTTTTGCAATGCGTTCTTTGCCTAATGCATCTACCACTGCTACTCTCTTATTTTTTGTTTTTCTGGCAATATAGTCAATAAGTGAACATGTATAAAATAAGTCGTTGTCTTTCTGACTTTCTCTTCCCAGTTGTCTTTCCATCATCTCGTCTCCTCATATCCTCTATATTCTAAGCATTTTAAAGCTTCTCGTGTACAAAAATTAATCTGATGCGTTGGATATTTAAATTTAGCTAACACCCAGAACTGTTCTCTTGTAATGGCTCCATCAATATAATCTGAAACATAATTATAAATCTGATCATTTGCCATCGCTCCTATTACAATATCATATTGATGTGGTTTTCCTGAACGACAATCAATGATAAAATCTAACCATTCATCCGTCATATCCTTAAATTCTTTTATATTTAAATGCGTATTTAACCTTACTTCGTAAATAGAAACGATTTTATCATCATATCTTTTCGCCCATCTTTGAGCCTGTTCCTTTATAACTGTACAGTAAAATCCTGTACCAAAATCTTTTGTGTTTCTTCCCTCCCGTATTTCCGGATGTTTTACTGGTGTATATCCACCATGATATACTGTCATTTTCGCCATAGAATTTCCTCCATCCTCAATAATTATATTTTCTATTTCTATCTAGTATAACACATATCCTGAGTTGCCGCAGGCAAAGAGACGCCGCTGAGAAGAGTGGTAGTCGGATTGCCTGAAGAATTATAGAGAAGAATCACTAAAAAATTTATTGATTTTGTTCCGTTGTGCTAAACGCTCCATTTTGCCCAATAAAACAGAAACTTCGGAAAAAGCAGTCCGAAGTTTCTATGGTCA
>ENA-UPXC01001482-UPXC01001482.1-human-gut-metagenome-genome-assembly--contig:-NODE-1482-length-33356-cov-5.056342_pt1 | contig 33356 bp, 33 predicted proteins | sample MGYA00250047_ERZ773371 | MGnify/ENA primary metagenome ERZ773371 (study PRJEB29103, sample SAMN06111975) | human gut metagenome | biome: human gut; feature: ankylosing spondylitis patient; material... | reverse complement strand
TCTCCCCCAAGATCGGGACAGAGATCCCCGCCCCCTTCTACGCCAGCGCCGGCGCTGCCGCTATGGACCTGCACGCCTGCGTGGACGAGCCGGTCACCATCCCCGCCGGCGGCCGGGCCGTCATCCCCACCGGCATCGCCATCGCCCTGCCCTCGGCCCAGTACGTGGCCCTGGTCTTTGCCCGCAGCGGCCTGGGCATCAAGCACGGCGTGGCCCCCGCCAACTGCGTGGGCGTCATCGACAGTGATTACAGAGGTGAAATCATGGTTGGCCTTCAAAACTCTGGGGAATCGGATTATACCATCCAGCCCGCCGACCGCATCGCCCAGCTGATGATCACCCCGGTGGTTCAGGCCCAGGTGGAGCTGGTGGATGAGCTGGATGACACCGACCGGGGCGCCGGCGGCTTTGGCTCCACCGGCCGGTAAGAAAGAGGCGTTACCATGGCCATCATTCTTGCCTCCCAGTCTCCCCGGCGGCGGCAGCTGCTGGAGCAGATGGGTTTTACTGATTTTATCGTCCGACCCGCTCAGGGGGAGGAGCTGGCTGACCCCAGCCTGGACCCCGGGGCGCTGGTGGAGGCTCTCTCCCGGCAGAAGGCTCTGGAGATCTCCTCCGCAGCAAATGGGGAGGATTTGATTATCGCCGCCGACACCGTGGTGGCGGTGGACGGTCAGGTGCTGGGCAAGCCCCACAGCACCCAGCAGGCCCACCAGATGCTCTCCGCCCTCTCCGGCCGGGAGCACACGGTGTACACCGGGGTGACCGTGTGCCGGGGGGATCAGATCCTCACCCAGCACGAGGCCACCGCGGTGCGTTTCCGCCCCCTGACCGACCAGGAGATCGATGCCTATATCGCCACCGGCGAGCCTATGGACAAGGCGGGCTCCTACGGCATCCAGGGCCGGGGTGCTCTGCTGGTGGAGGGTATCTCCGGAGACTATTTTAATGTGGTAGGCCTGCCGGTGTGTCGGCTGGGCCGCATGCTGACCCAGTTTGGGGTGGACCCCCTGACCGGAATGTAAGGAAAGGAGGCACGTCGTGAAGGACTTTCTTCGCCACAACGGCGCATGGCTGCTGATCATCGCCCTGCTGCTGAGCATCCTCATCGGCCTGACCTCCGCTTTTATGGGGGGCAACGCCGATCCCTTCTCCAATGTGGTCAATACCATCACCGCTCCTGTCCGCAGCGGCATTGCCGCCGCCGCCGACTGGGCGGAGGGCGTATATTCCTACGTGTTCCATTACAGGGAACTCCAGGATAAGATGGACGAACTGGAGAAGGAAAACGCCGACCTGCGCAAGCAGATCCGCCAGGGCGAGGCCGCCTCTCAGGAGAATGAGCAGCTTCGGGAGCTCTTAAACCTTCAGGCCAAGCGGGAAGATTTTGTCTTCGAGTCGGCCAAGGTGACCGCCCGCTCCACCGACAACTGGCGCTCCACCCTTACCCTCAGCAAGGGCAGCAACGCCGGAGTGGAGAAGGGAGACTGCGTCATCACAGAGACCGGCGTTCTGGTGGGCGTGGTCAATGAGGTGGGCACCAACTACGCCATCGTCAACACCCTCATTGACACAGGCACTGAGATGGGCGGCATCATCACCCGCACCAACTCCGCCGGAGTGCTGGAGGGCGATCTGGCCCTGATGCAGGAGGGCAAACTCCGCCTGAGTTACCTGCCCGACGAAGCTCAGCTGGTGGCGGGCGACGAGGTACTCACCTCCGGCAACGGGGACGTGTACCCCGCCGGTCTGGTGGTGGGCCAGGTGGACAGCGTATTCACCGACGCCTCCGGTCTGACCCGCTATGCCATCATCACCCCCGAGGTGCAGCTGGACCAGCTGGTAGAGGTCTTTATCATCAAGGAATTTGACATCGTGGAGTGATAGAGACCCCGCGCTGTTGGAAAGGAGGTCCCCATGACCCGTCGGGACCAGATACACAAGTGGTTTGTCTACGCTCTGGCTCTGATACCGGTGTGGCTGCTGGACGAGTTTGTCCTCAACCGCATCCCGCTCTTTGGTGTGATCCCCATGCTGCTGCCTCTGGCCGTGGTGGCGGTGGCCGTGCTGGAGGGGTCGGTGGCCGGGGCTGGCTTCGGCATGGCGGTGGGCCTTCTGTGGGAGCTGGCCTACCCCGGCGGCTCCGGCATTTTGGTCTTTGGCATGGCACTGGCCGGCATGCTCACCGGCTCTATTGCCCAGTATGCCTTAAGCCAGTCCTTTGTCAGCTGCCTGCTGTGCTCTGCCGGAGTCCTGTGCATGATTGACGGCGCCCGGACTCTCCGCTATCTCTTTGTTCAGGCGGAAACTCTGGACGTACTGCTCCGGGTGGCCGCGTCGGAAATCGTGGTCTCCCTGTGCTTTACTCCCTTTATCTATCTTCTGTTTCGCATGGTGTTCCGCCGGGTAGGCGGCACCAAACTGGCTTAGACCCTCTTGTGAGAGGAGGTTTCCATGGATCACAAGCAATTTTCCCGCCGGGTGGTGGGCGTGGTGGTCATGCTGGCCCTATTGCTCACCTTCCTGTGCTCCAACCTATACACCATTCAGTACACCAACGGGCCGGAATATGCCGCACAGTCGGTGGCCAAGGTGTCGGAGACCGAGACCGTAGCTGCCAGCCGTGGTAACATTCTGGACCGCAACGGCAAGGTGCTGGTCTCCAACCAGGTCAGCTACAACGTCACCCTGGACCTGAGTCTGCTGAGCAATAATGAGGAGAAGGATCGGTGCGACACCATTCTGGCCCTCACCCAGACTGCCACGGAGATGGGTGTGACCTGGACGGATACCTTGCCCATCACTACCCAGCCTCCCTTTGAATACACCACGGAAGATCCCTTCTACACCACCTCCGTGGATGAAGATGGAAAGACCGTGTATGACCTCACCTCTCTGGGCAAGCTGGCAGTGAACCAAAAGTGGATCCAGGACCCAGAAGAACAGGCCGAGGCCGGCGAGGGCGAAAAGGCTGCCGAGCCCGGCCTGCTGGACAAGATCAAGGCCTTCTTCGGCATGGGCGGCAGCCAGGAAGAAACCGAGGAGGAAGAGCCCTATCGCCTGCCCACAGCGGAAGAGCTGCTGGGCAAGATGTGCAAAACCTTTGACATTGCCGGCGACGGCAAAGTGGATGAAAAGCAGGCCCAGGCCAACGGGGAGACTGTCCCCACCCTGAACATCGGGGACATGGACCCCACCGATGCCCGCACCATTGCCGGGATTCTCTTTGAGCTCTACTACCGCAACCGCATCACCAGCTGGCCTCCCTACACCTTCGCCACCGATGTAAGCATCGACTTCATCACCCGGGTAAAGGAATTGAGCCTGCCCGGGGTGGAAATCGAAACCACCAGCGTGCGCAAGTACAACACCGAATACGCCGCCCATCTGTTGGGCTACACCGGCGCCATCACCAGCGAGACCTGGCCCACCTACAAGGAAAAGGGCAGGTACACCATGAATGACTACGTGGGTATCACCGGCGCCGAGTCCGCCTTCGAATCTTATTTGAAGGGCACCTCGGGCACCCGGGCCATTGAGCGCAACGAGAATGGCAAAATTATCTCCTCCCAGTGGCTCACCGACAGCGAGACCGGGGAGAGCCTGGCGCCCCAGCCGGGCCAGAATGTTTTCCTCACCATCGATATCGATTTGCAGCAGCAGGTGGAGGAGATCCTGGCCAACGGTGTGGCGGGCTTGCAGAGTAAGGAGACTGAGGGCGCGGCCTGCGTGGTGCTGGACGTAAACTCTGGCGATGTGCTGGCCTCCGCCTCCTACCCCACCTACTCCCTGTCTACCTTCTCTCAGGACTATAAGGACTTGTCGGAAGATCCCCTGAAACCGCTGCTGAACCGGGCTCTCCAGGGCCTGTATCCCCCCGGCTCCACCTTCAAGATGATTACTGCCATTGCGGCCCTGGAGCTAGGGATTGTAGAACCCGACACCCAGATCAACGACAAGGGCGTCTACACCTTCTACTCCAGTCCTCAGCCCCAGTGCTGGTACTACCGGCAGTATAGAAAGACCCACGGCCTGCAAAATGTAAGCCAGGCTATTATGAACTCCTGTAACTACTACTTCTATGAAGTGGGCCGCCTGGTGGGCATCGAGCATCTGGACCAGTATGCCGCCATGTTCGGCCTGGGCCAGAAGACGGGCATCGAGCTCACCGAACAGGCCGGCGTGGTGGCCAGCCCGGAGTTTACTGAATCTCTGGGCGGCACCTGGTATGAAGGTAATATCCTCTCTGTGGCCATCGGTCAGGAGAGCACCCAGGTCACCCCCATCCAGCTGGCCAACTATATTGCCACCCTGGTCAACGGCGGCACCCGCTACTCCACCCACCTGCTTAAGACGGTAAAGTCCAACGACTTCTCCCAGGTCACCTACAACTATGAACCCAAGGTGGTCGGCGAGGTGGAGATGGAGGAGGAAAACCGGCAGGCCGTCATGGAAGGCATGCTCATGCTCACCACCGAGGGCTCCGTGTCCTCCGCCTTTAAGGATGTCCCCGTGTCCGTGGGCGCCAAGACCGGCTCCGCCCAGGTCAGCGCCCAGACCAACTCCAACGCCGTCTTTGTGTGCTTTGCCCCCTATGACGATCCCCAGATTGCCGTGGCCATCGCGGTCGAGCACGGCGGCAGCGGCTCCGAGCTGGGCAAGATCGCCGCCCAGATCGTCACCGCCTACTTCTCCGTCCAGGGGGAGCAGGGCACCATCACCCAGGAGAACACCCTGGTGCCCTGAGTTTTTCCCGTTCACAACCGCCCGGCGGTTTTGAAATATGATGTGTTTGCCCCTCCCTGTATGCGGGGCAGAAAGGAGACACAAGAAAATGTCTGAATGTACGCACGACTGTTCCTCTTGCAGCGCCGATTGCGGCTCTCGGGATCTGCGGGCTCCCGCCAATTCCCGTTCCAGCATCAAGAAGGTCATTGCCGTAGTCAGCGGCAAGGGCGGCGTTGGCAAGAGCACCGTCACCGCCTCCCTGGCGGTGGCCATGGCCCAGCGCGGCCACAAGGTGGCGGTTCTGGACGCCGATATCACCGGCCCCTCCATCCCCACCGCCTTCGGCATCCATGAAAAGGCCACCGGAGACGACACGGCCCTTTTCCCCGCCGTCACCCCCAGCGGAATCAAGGTCATGTCCCTGAACCTGCTCACCGCCAACGAGACCGACCCTGTCATCTGGCGCGGCCCGGTCATCGCCGGCGTGGTCACCCAGTTCTGGAGCGACGTGGTGTGGGGCGACGTGGACTATATGTTTGTGGACATGCCTCCGGGAACCGGCGATGTGCCCCTGACCGTCTTCCAGTCCCTGCCCGTGGACGGGGTGATCGTGGTCACCTCTCCCCAGGATCTGGTGTCCATGATCGTCACCAAGGCGGTGCACATGGCTCAGATGATGTCCATTCCTCTGCTGGGTCTCATCGAGAACTACAGCTACTTCCAGTGCCCCGACTGCGGCGCCAAGCACAGCATCTTCGGTGAGAGCCATCTGGAGCAGGAGGCCATGAAGCTGGGTCTGCCCCTGCTGGCCAAGCTCCCCATCGACCCCGAAGTGGCCGCTGCCTTTGACGCGGGCAAGATCGAGTCTCTGAAGACCAACTATCTGGCCGACGTGGCTGCCAAGCTGGACGTGTAAGTCAAAAAAATACGCCGGGCGGAGGTCCTTCCGTCCGGCGCATAAAAAAAGCACCGTGGATCACTCCACGGTGCTTTTTTATGGACAATTGCTTAGAACTCCACCTTGCCGGTGATGTCGCCGTTGACCACATAGTAGACAGCGGCCTCCTCGGGCTTGGCATACAGGTCCAGGGTCTTGATCTCCACTTCGACCTGAGCCTTGACAGCCTCCACCATGGCCTGCTGAGTCATCTCCTTACCCATGTACTGCACGGTCAGGGTGACAACGGGAGCAGCGGGGGCGGCAGCCTTCTTGGCGGGAGCCTTGCGGGCAGCGGGCTTCTTGGCGGGAGCCTTCTCGGCCTTGGGGGCCTCAGCCTTCACAGCCTCAGTCTTGGGGGCGGACTCAGCCTTGGCGGCCTTGGTCTTATTCAGAATCGCCATTTTTCTTACACTCCTTACTCAGACGACCAGGGCCGTCTCAGATTACTCTTACTATTTTATCAGGATTTGGAAGGAACGAAAGAGCAAAAACGACGATTCTTTTCCATATTCCAGGAAGTTCTTACTGCTATTTGTACACTTTTAGTGAATTTTATTACATTTTTTGAAAGTAAAAGAAAAAATCCGGTCCCTCCCATAGGGAGGGACCGGATTCGAGCGGATAAAATGAGTGGGAATCTGGATTAGAAGATACCCTGAGCCATCATGGCGTCAGCAACCTTCTGGAAGCCCACGATGTTGGCGCCGGCGACCAGGTCATAGCCCAGGCCATAGCGCTCAGCAACCTCAACAGAGGAGTGATAGATGTTCTTCATGATGCCCTTCAGCTTGGCGTCGACTTCCTCAGCAGTCCAGTACAGACGCTCGGCGTTCTGAGCCATCTCCAGCTCGGACACGGACACGCCACCGGCGTTGACAGCCTTGGAGGGAGCAACGACCATGTGCTTCTGCTCCTTCAGGAACTCCAGAGCATCGTTGGTGGTGGGCATGTTGGCGACCTCGATGTAGTACTTCACGCCGGACTCAGCGATCTTCTTGGCCCAATCCAGGTTGACGTCGTTCTGGGTGGCAGCGGGCATATAGATGTCCACGTCCTTGACGCCCCAGCACTTCTCACCGGGAACGAACTCGCAGTCGAACTTCTCAGCGTAGGGCTTGCAGTGCATGGGATCCTTAGCACGCATCTCCAGGATGTAGTTCAGCTTCTCCTCGGTGCACACGCCATCGGGATCGTGGATGTAGCCGTCGGGGCCGGCGAAGTAGGTGACCTTGGCGCCCAGCTCAGCGGCCTTCTTCATGATGCCCCAGCCCACGTTGCCGTAGCCGGACATAGCGATGCGCTTGCCCTCGATGGACTCGCCGTCGTGAGCCAGAGCCTCGACCAGATAGTACACGGCGCCGTAGCCGGTAGCCTCGGGACGCAGGATGGAACCGCCGGTGGAAACAGCCTTGCCGGACAGAGCGCCGAACTCGGAAGCGCCAACGATGCGGCGATACTGGCCATACATGTAGCCGATCTCACGGCCGCCGCAGCCCAGGTCGCCGGCGGGGCAGTCGATGTCCTGGCCGATGTGGCGATACAGCTCGGTGATGAAGGCCTGGCAGAAACGCATGACCTCGGCGTCGCTCTTGCCGCGAGGATCGAAGTCAGAGCCGCCCTTGGCGCCGCCGATGGGCAGACCAGTCATAGCGTCCTTGAAGACCTGCTCGAAGCCCAGGAACTTGATGATGGACAGGTTAACGGAGGGGTCGAAGCGGATGCCGCCCTTGAAGGGGCCAAGAGCCGCGTTGTACTGCACGCGGTAGCCGCGGTTGACATGCCACTCGTGGTTGTCATCCTCCCAGGTCACGCGGAACTCGATGGCGCGCTCAGGCTCCACCATACGCTCCAGCAGAGCGACCTTCTCATACTCGGGGTGAGCGTTGATAACGGGCTCCAGAGAGCTCAGGACCTCTTCCACAGTCTGCAGGAACTCAGGCTCGTTGGCGTTCTTCGCCTTGGTGTCGGCCAGAACTCTCTCAATGTACTTGTTCATCGCTACATTCCTCCTACGATAAATTTTTGTGGCAGTTAACTTGAAAACTGACAGATTCCCTTCATTTTCTGCCGGTGGCTTTGAACAAACATCCGGAAAAGGAAACCTATCACTTATCCTTATGTATAGCATAACATAAAATGCCGGGAAGTAAAGCAAATTTTTTGTGGATGTTACCACAACAAAATAGCTGTGGCTTCTTTGATTTTTCGCTTCATTTTACAGTAATTAAACAATTTGACCGTAATTTTAAACAAAAAATGGTTGAATTCCAAAACCGAAATTCAACCATTTGTAAATGTCATATCACTTGTCCCACTCCAGGATGACATTTCCCCGTCAATCAAAGGCCAATCCCAGGTAGGCGCGGCGCTCCCAGTCCCACAGTTCTGCCCGGGCCGGGTCCAGCCATTTGAGCATTCCAAACTGCAATCCGCTCCCCGGACAGCGCCATATGCCGGACCAGGAAGGCAGCAGCTTGGGCAGCCAGCAAAGCAGCCGCTTCACCGCCTCGGACTCTCCCAAAATCTCCTTGGCCAGCAGGCTGCCGTCTGTCATCCCCTCGGCACACAGCAGGGCCACGCCCGCTCCCGTGTCGGCGGCGTACAGCCCGCCCCCGGGCGTCAACGCGCAGGCCCCCGCCTGGTAGGCCACCGCCTCCTCCCCCAGGTCGATGTGGGGCGTCCCGGCCAGGATGGCCTCCCGCATTCCCTGGTAGTGGAAGGGGGTCAGCTTGTCCAACACAAAGGGGGGCTCCCCCTCCGGCAGGGCGGCGGTATGGGTCTGGGTTTCTGTGTGGGTAAAGCACTCCCGGAACCCGTTGGCCCCAAAGAAGCGGTGGAGGGAGGGCTCGGCGGGTACGGTGGTCACCGCCGGAATCCCCAGGGTACGGAAGTAGTCATCCGCCCAGGCCAGCAGCCGCCCGGCCATCCCCTTCCCCCGGCAATCGGGGTGGGTTGCCACGGCGTAGAGGTAGGCCGCCCGGAAGCGCCCCTCCTCCGGCACCACAAAGGCGGTGTCAAACCAGGCGGTCATAGCCTGGACCACGCCGTCCTCCTCCAGCACCAGCATCCGCTCCGGCTTGTAGTAGGTCTCAAAAAAATTGTCCACATAGGCCCCGTCATCTCCAAAGGCCAAGTACCAAAGCTCCCGCAGCCGCGGGATATCCTGGACCGTGGAACAGCGCAGCGTCTCCATGCCGTCTCCTCCTCATTATATAATGGTATAAAAAAGGGCGGCAGATCTCTGCCGCCCGAATGAACATGTGCTGTTACAGCTGGGGGTATACGTCGCTCTTGCGGGGCATCACGATGGCGCACAGAATATACGCCCACAGGCCAAAGGAGGCCATGCACCCGGCGATCACCCAGCCCACCCGGACCAGGGTGGGGTCGATGCCGAAATACTCCGCAATGCCGCCGCACACGCCGCAGATCATCTTATCATTATTCTCGGTCTTATAAAGCCGTCTATCCATAACCAATTCTCCTTCCGTACGCTTTGTACTCAGTTCTCCTATATCATACGACGGAAAGGATAAAAAAGTGATGGGGACAAGATGAAAAAAGGATTAAGATTTTCCCGGCTCCAGCTCCCCCTGGGCGTTGAGGTGGACATACTGGATATTGTTGCCGGTGTTCTTCTGGATGTCGTCCAGGCGGATGCCCTCGGTGATGTTGGACACCAGGGAGTAGGCCACGCCGTGGCGCTTGGCCCGGCCGGTACGGCCGATGCGGTGGATATAGTACTCGTTCTCGTCGGGCACGTCGTAGTTGAACACCGCATCCACATCGTCGATGTCCAGGCCCCGGGCCGCCACGTCGGTGGCCGCCAGCACCCGCAGCTGTCCCTCCCGGAACTTTTGCAGGGTCTTTTCCCGCACCCGCTGCTGGATGTCGCCGTGGATAGCCTCACAGGTGATGTGGCGCATCCGCAGAAGGCCCGCCAGCCGGTCGGTCATGTTCTTGGTGTTGCAGAAGGCGATCACCCGGTCAAAGCCGCCGATCTCCATCAGCCGCACCATGGTGTCCACCTTCTCGTTGCGCTCCACGTCCAGACGGTACTGGGTGATGTCAGGCTTGTTTTCCTCGTCGGCCCGGACGGTGATCTCCACCGGGTCACGCTGGTACACCCAGGAGATGTCCATGACCTCCCGGGAGATGGTGGCGGAGAACAGACCCAGGTTGCGCCGCTTGGGCATCAGGTCCAAAATCCGAGTCACGTCCTTGATAAAGCCCATATCCAGCATCCGGTCGGCCTCGTCCAGCACCACAGTTTGCACCTTATCAAGGCGCACCGTGCGCCGCTTCACGTGGTCCATCAGCCGCCCGGGGGTGGCCACCACGATCTGGGGGTCCTTCTTCAGCTGGGTGATCTGCTTATCGATGGGCTGGCCACCGTACAGGCACACGGTGCGCACGCCCTCTTTAAAGGCGCACAGGTCCCGCAGCTCATCCCGGATCTGGATGGCCAGCTCCCGGGTGGGGGCCAGCACCAGGCCCTGCACGTCCCGGCTCTCCGGGTCGATGTGCTCCACCATGGGGATACCAAAGGCAAAGGTCTTGCCGGTGCCGGTAGGCGCCTTGGCGATCACATCCTTATACTCCATAAAATAAGGAATGGAGCCCCCCTGTACCGGGGTGGCCTGCACATAGCCCTTCTTGTCAATGGCCCGCATGAGCTCGGGGCTCAGCCCCAGGTCGGCATAGCGCACCTGATCGTTTACAATTTCGCCGTTAATTTCCATTCTTTCGTTTCCTTTCTTTCTGTGTGGTGATCCAAGGCCTTCCCAACCCACACAGTCTGTGCGGAAACGCCCGTGTTCCGGCGCGGCCCCGAATCCGGCAGGGAGCACGCTCCCCACCTCTTACGTTTTCACTCTTACCTCTTCCCTTAAGAAGCGGTATCACGCTTCATTATAGTCTCCCTTTTCCCCCTTGTCCACCAATATTTTACCCAAATGCGCCCCCTTCCCTCCACTTTTCCCTGTTTTCCACTGGAAATCCATGTGTTCCACAACGGACCGCTTTACTCCCGTCCCGTTTTGCGGTACAATAGAAGCCCATGAAAAACGGCCCTTCAGGGCCGGGAGAGGAGGAGCACCCATGACTCAAAGCCTGCTGCCCGGCAGCGTGCTGGCCCTGCCCGACCAGGCAGCCCAGCGACTGATCAAATTGGACAACGGCGACGCCGCCCTGTTATATCTGCACCTGCTGCGCCGAAACGGCCTGGAGGGGCTCCCCTGGCCGGTAGAGCGCAAGCAGGCCGCCCTGGAGGCTCTCCAGAGTCAGGGCATGGCCCCCCGGGAGCTGTCCTCCGCCCCCGCCGCTCCCATTCCCGAGCCCGCTCCCCCGGAGTACGCCCTGGAGGACATCACCACCGCCCTCAGCGACAAGGCCTCCACCTTCCCCGCCCTGTGCGACGAGGTGGAGCGGCGGCTGGGCAAGAAGCTCACCGCCAACGACCTGAAAATTCTCTACACCCTCTACGACTATCTGGCCCTGCCCACCGAGGTCATCTTCCTGCTGGTGGGCTGGTGCATTGAGGAGATGGAGCGCAAATACGGCCCCGGCCGCCGCCCCTTCCTCTCCCAGATCCGCAAGGAGGGGTTTGCCTGGGCCCGGCAGGGCATCGACACGGTGGAGGCCGCCGAGCGCCACCTCCAGACCTTGGCCCGGCTCCGTGGCCGAGGCGCCGAGGTACTGCGGCTGCTGGATATCCCGCCCCGGCCTCTGGTGGAGCGGGAGAAGAACTACATCGCCGCCTGGGACGCCATGGGCTTTGACGACGGCGCCCTGCGTGCGGCCTACGAGCGCACCATTATGAAAAAGCAGTCTATGGACTGGAGCTACATGAACGGCATCCTCCGCCGCTGGCATGAGAAGGGGCTGCACACCCTGGCCGCCATCCAGGCGGGAGACCGGGACCCCCGGCCGGTGCAGGCCGCCCCCTCCCCCTCCCCGGCTCAGGCCGATCGGGAGGCCCAGCAGGCCCGGGAGGATATGGAGCGCATGCGCCGCCTGATGGAACAGATGAAGAAGGAGGGCTAAGGAAATGGCATACGACGCCAACGTGCTGCGCCGGGCCACCGCCCGGCTGGAGGAGAACAAGCGCCGCCGGGAGGACCAGCGGGAACAGCTGCGACAGCAGCTCTACGCCCGGGAGCCCCGCCTGGCCAAGCTGGACCGCCAGCTCCAGGGCACCATGGCCCAGCTGGTGGCCGCCTCTTTGCGCAAAGGAGAGGACGCGGGTGCCGCGGTGCGGGCTATCCGGGACAAAAACCTGGACATTCAGCAGGAGCGGGCCGTGCTGCTGGGTGCTATGGGCCTGCCCGAAGATGCCCTGGACCCCAAGCCTGCCTGCCCCCTATGTAACGACACCGGCTGGCGTGGTGCCCAGATGTGCCGGTGTTTAAAGGAGCTGTGCACCCAGGAGCAGATCCAGGAGCTGTCCAAGCTGCTGGACCTGGGAGAGCAGTCCTTTGACACCTTCCGCCTGGACTATTACAGCCAGACCTCCTGGCCCGGCCGGGGCACCTCTCCCCGCTCCAATATGGATCTGGTCTATGAGGTCTGTCTCAACTACGCCCAGAAGTTTGGCCGCTTTGCCATTAAGAATCTGTTTCTCACCGGAGCTCCCGGCCTGGGCAAGACCTTCCTGTCCGCCTGCATCGCCCGGAGCGTCTCCGAGCAGGGGTTCTCGGTGGTCTACGACACGGCGGGCAACATCTTTTCCCAGTTTGAGACCCGCAAGTTCCAGCGGGACGCCCAGGGGGTGCAGGAGGCGCTGGACGAGACCCGGCGCTACCTCACCTGTGACCTGCTGATTTTGGACGACCTGGGCAGCGAGCTCACCACCCAGTTTGTCCAGTCCGCCCTCTACGAGCTGCTCAACACCCGCCTGGTGGGCGAGAAGCACACCGTCATCTCTTCTAACCTCACCATGGAAGAGGCCGCCCGGCGCTACTCCCCTCAGATCGCATCCCGCCTCATGGGGGAGTACCACGTGCTCCACTTCTTTGGCGACGACATCCGTCTGCTGAAGAAAAATCAGTTTTAAGGCCCAAAAACCCCCGCGCAACCGAAAGTTTACGACGAGATCGGCAAACGCAACCCCAATTTGGTTCCGGTTGCGCCGCCGCTCTGGTAAGCTGGAGCCACCTTGAAAGGAGGATCTCGCCATGAGCTTTGGTGAAAATCTGCAATATTACCGTGCCCGGGAGGGCCTGACCCAGGAGGAGCTGGCCGAGCGGCTGGAGGTGTCCCGCCAGTCGGTGAGCAAGTGGGAATCCAATACCAGCTTCCCTGAGATGGAGAAGCTGATGACTCTGTGCAGCCTGTTTCAGACCGACCTGGACACCCTGGTGCGTGGGGACGCCCAGGCCGCCTGTCAGGAGGACGCCGTGGGCTATGACCGGCACATGAACGCCTTCTCCAATGCCGTAGCCGGCGGCGTGGGGCTGATTCTTTTCGGGGTCGCCGCTGCCCTGGGCCTGTATGGCCTGGCCGGCATACCTGATACCTGGTGCGGGGCAGTGATCCTGTCCGCTGTTGCCGTGGCAGTAGCCATTCTGGTGGTGGCTTTTATAGACCATGACCGCTTTGCCCAGCAGCACCCCACCCTGCCCCAGATCTATACCCCCGCCCAGCGGGATGCCTATGCCCGCCGCTTTCCCTACCTCATTGCCCTGCCCATTGCCGCTATTATCATCGGCGTGGTGTGGCTGGTTCTTCTCTCCTCCTGGGCGGAGGCGGGGGGCGACCGCCGGGAGGCTGCCCTGGTCTCCAGCTTCCTGCTGGACCTTGCCCTGTCCGTCTCCGTGCTGGTTTGGGCCGGGATGCGCATGGAGAAGTATGAGATTGAGAATTGGAACCGGGAGCACGACCCCCGTCCCCAGGCCAAGGCCCGGCGCAAGAAAATCGACCGGATCTGCGGGGCCATCATGCTGGTGGCCACCATTCTCTTTTTGGCCGTCGGCTTTGGTTGGATGGCCCTGGTCAACGACTATAAAAATTACCTGGGCTGGCGCTGGGGTTGGATCGTCTACCCCATTGCCGGAGTGCTGTGCGCTCTGGTCAGCCACCTCATGGATGACAGCGATGGGGATGAAGAAGAATAATACAGAAGCCCTCCACCGGGTGGAGGGCTTCCTTTTTTGAAAAAAACGCAAAAAAATCTTGACCTTCCCCCTGGTGGAAGGTATACATTGGAGGTACAAAGGGGGAACGACCTGTGAAAATCAACGAGGTGGAGGCCCAGGTGGGCATCACCAAAAAGAACATTCGCTTTTACGAGGAGCAGGGACTCATCGCCCCCCGGCGCAACAGTGAAAATGGTTACCGGGAGTATGGCCCCCGTGAGGTGGACCAGCTGCGGCAGGTCAAGCTCCTGCGCAAGCTGGGCGTCCCTCTGGAGGAGATCCGCAAGATGCAGTCGGGCGCCCACACCGTGGGCGACGGCATGCGCCGCCACCTGGTCACCTTGGAGCGGGACAAGAAAAATCTGGAGCAGTCCATCCAGCTCTGCCGCACCCTCAGCGACAAGGAGGAGCGGCTGGACGATCTGGACGCCGCCGCTCTGCTGGAGCAGATGGACCGCCTGGAACGGGAGGGCACCACCTTTCTCAACAAGCAGGTGGAGGACACCAAGCGTCTGCGGTATGTTGCCCCGGCGGTAGTCACTGTGATTACGGTGGCTCTGATGGCGGGGCTCATGGCCCTGATGATCTGGGGCTTTACCATCGACGCCGAGGAGGCCCCGCCCCTGCCCCTAGTGGTGGTGCTGGTAGCCATTCCCGGCGTGGTAATCTTAGGCGTCCTGCTGGCATTGATCCAGCGGGTGCAGGAAATTGAGAAAGGAGAGGTAGACGATGCAAAAAAATACTAGGTCCTCCGGCCGGACAGCTGCCATTGTGGCAGCTCTGGGCACCACCGTGGTGGTACTCCTGTTTTTCGGCTCGGTTCTATGGGCCATGCTGGAGGAGGGGCCCATCCCGGCTGTCGTCGGAATCATGATCGTCTACGCTGTGCTGGCGGTAGCCATTGTAGTAGGCGTGCTGCGGGCCATGGTGCAGCGGCTGCGTGAAATCAAGGGAGGCGAGGAAGAGGATGCAAGAAAGTACTAAGGCCCGTCAGGCCCAGCGCAAGCGGGACGCAGTGCGGGGAATTTTATTCTTTGCCATACTGCAGATCATTACCTCTGTGGCCTGCGCCTCCCTGTGCTTTATTCCCGGTATGCCCCAGTGGGGCATACTGTTGTGTCTGGTTCTGGCCATCTTGTGCCTGGCCCTGATTATCCCTGCCCTGTTTGTGTTGAAAAGCAGATTCAAAGAAATTGAAGGAGGAGAATTAGATGCTGCTGGTAAATATTGATTACATTCCCGGAAAGGAATTTGAGGTGCTTGGTATCGTAAAGGGCACCGTGGTCCAGTCCAAGAACTTTGGTAAGGACTTTATGGCTGGGATGAAGACTCTGGTGGGCGGCGAGATTACCGGCTACACCGAGATGCTCAACGAGGCCCGTCAGATCGCCGTCAAGCGCATGGTGGATGAGGCCGAGGCCCTGGGCGCCGACGCGGTCATCAACGTCCGCTACGGCTCTTCTTCCGTCATGCAGGGCGCAGCCGAGGTCATCGCCTACGGCACCGCCGTCCGTTACTTTTCTTGAAAAGAAAAGTAACCAAAAGAATTTTGTGCAAAGCTACGCTTTGCCTCGTTGATACTCCTGTCCTCGCCTCCGGGCCGGTGTGAACCCTCTTTCTGCTCACACCGCCTGGAGGCGGGGTTTTATTTTGAGTGCGCACCCAGCAAAGGGCTTTCTGCTAACCTTGATTCGCCCCATAGGCCAGGGAAAAATCGACATAACCCTCCGCAAGGAATTGAAGCCTGTCTGGGGTGCAACTTTCTCCACAAAGTGCACGCACTTTGTGGAATATAAAAAGGAGACTGCCCAAGCAGTCTCCTTTTTGTAATGAAATGGGGAACATTTACTTTGCGTATTCAATTGCCTTGGTCTCACGCAGCAGGTTGACCTTGATCTGGCCGGGATACTCCAGCTCGTCCTCGATCTTCTTGGCGATGTCCCGGGCCAGCAGCACCATCTGGTCCTCGCTGACCACCTCGGGCTTGACCATGATGCGGACCTCCCGGCCCGCCTGGATGGCGAAGGACTTCTCCACCCCGGGGAAGGAGGAGGTGATCTCTTCCAGCATCTCCAGACGCTTGATGTAGTTCTCCAGATTCTCCCGCCGGGCTCCGGGCCGGGCCGCGGAGATGGCGTCGGCCGCCTGGACCAGGCAGGCGACGATGGTCTTGGGCTCCACATCATTGTGGTGGGCGTGGATGGCGTGGATGACGCCCTCGCTCTCCCGGTACTTCTTGGCCAGCTCCACGCCGATGGTGACATGGGAGCCCTCCACCTCGTGGTCGATGGACTTGCCCAGGTCGTGGAGCAGTCCGGCCCGCTTGGCCTCGGCCACGTTGGCGCCGATCTCGGCGGCCAGCAGGCCGGCGATGTGGGAGACCTCGATGGAGTGGTTGAGCACGTTCTGTCCGTAGCTGGTGCGGTAGTGCATCCGGCCCAGCAGCTTGACCAGCTCGGGGTGCAGACCGTGGACATTGGTCTCAAAGACCGCGCGCTCCCCTTCGGCCTTGATGGTGGCGTCCACCTCCCGCTTGGCCTTCTCCACCATCTCCTCGATGCGGGCGGGGTGGATGCGGCCGTCCAGGATCAGCTTCTCCAGGGCCAGCCGGGCAATCTCCCGGCGGACGGGGTCAAAGCAGGAGACGGTGATGGCTTCCGGCGTGTCGTCGATGATGAGGTCCACCCCGGTCAGGGTCTCCAGGGTGCGGATGTTGCGGCCCTCGCGGCCGATGATGCGGCCCTTCATTTCGTCATTGGGCAGAGGGACCACAGACACGGTGGCCTCCGCCACGTGGTCGGCGGCGCAGCGCTGGATGGCCAGGGAGATGATCTCCCGGGCCTTAGTGTCCGCCTCGTCCTTGAAGCGGGCCTCGATCTCCTTGATCTTCATGGCCGACTCGTGGGTTACGTCAGCCTCCAGCTGATCCAGCAGGTAGGTCTTGGCCTCCTCGGCGGTAAAGCCGGAGATGCGCTCCAGAGTGTCCACCTGCTCCTGCTTGATGCGCTCAGCCTCGGCCTGAGTGGCCTCCAGCTTGGCAAGACGGTTGGCAAGGTGCTCTTCCTTCTTCTCCATGTTCTCCGTCTTGCGGTCCAGGTTCTCTTCCTTCTGCTGCAGGCGGCGCTCCTGCTTCTGCAGGTCGGCGCGGCGCTCTTTTTCTTCCTGCTCGTACTCGTTGCGGGCCTTCAGGATCTCCTCCTTGGCCTCCACCAGCGCTTCCCGCTTCTTGCTCTCGGCGCTCTTATAAGCGTCGTTGACAATGCGGGTGGCCTCTTCCTCGGCGGAGCCGATTTCCCGCTCCGCGGTGGCCTTTCTCCGCTGGTATCCAAACAGCCCACCGGCTAAAAAAGCCAGAATGGCTACCAGAATACCTTCGATTACATAATATATCATATTGGTCTCTTACACCTCCAAAAAAATCAGCATCATATCTTCGCGGCGGACGGCCGCGCACTGTGTTTTTGCCGGGCTGCGGCAAAAGACTTGACAGCATAAAATGAGCCGCAAGGCAAAGCCGCTTTACGCGCGTCTTTTATCCTTGCGACAACTGAAAAACGTCCCCCAAGTTTTTCATTTTTGTCCTGTACATATTGTAAAGGCAAGCGTGGTCTATGTCAAGATTTATTCATATTTAGAACAAAAGCTTTCCGCATTCCCCGCCGCAGCTCTGCCTCCCCAGATTTTGTTTGGGTGGCAGGGGCAAAATTGGCAGAAAAATCAGTTTTACGCCGGAAATTTGGCCGTTTTTTCTCAAATAAATCTCTGTTCTTTTGTCAGGGAGTGTGATAATATGATACCCGAGTATTTTTCGCTATGGGCGCGGGACCGGACCGCGCCGGCGCAGAGAAGAGAAGGAGCGTACCATGATCACTGTTACCGATCTGGGCCTGCAGTACGGCGGGTCCCCCCTGTTTTCCCACGTGGATCTCCAGTTCACCCGGGGCAACTGCTACGGCATCATCGGCGCAAACGGCGCCGGCAAGTCCACCTTTTTGAAGATCCTGTCCGGAGACCTGGAGTCCACCTCCGGCGAGGTCTCCATCCTGCCCAACATCCGCATGTCGGTGTTGAAGCAGAACCAGAACGCCTACGACGCCTATAACGTGATGGACACCGTCATCATGGGCAACCAGCGTCTCTACGATATCGGCAAGCAGAAGGAAGCCCTGTATGCCAAGGAGGAAATGACCGACGAGGACGGCATGCTGGCCTGCCAGCTGGAGGAGGAGTACGCCGAGCTGGGCGGCTGGGAGGCCGAGAGCGACGCGTCCCGCATTCTCCAGGGCCTTGGCATCGGCACTGACCTGCACTACAACGATATGGCCACTCTGGACGCCCGTTTGAAGGTGAAGGTGCTGCTGGCCCAGGCTCTGTTCGGCAACCCCGACCTGCTGATGATGGACGAGCCCACCAACAACCTGGACATTGACGCGGTCAACTGGCTGGAGGACTTCCTGCTGGACTTCCCCGGCACCGTCATCGTGGTCAGCCACGACCGTCACTTCCTAAACACCGTGTGTACCCACATCGTGGATATCGACTACGGCAAGATCAAAATGTACGTGGGCAACTACGACTTCTGGTATGAGTCCTCCCAGCTGGTGCAGCAGCTCATCAAGAACCAGAACAAGCGCAACGAGGAGAAGATCAAGGAACTGCAGGACTTTATCTCCCGCTTCTCCGCCAACAAGTCCAAGTCCAAGCAGGCTACCGCCCGCCGCAAGCTGCTGGACAAGCTCACCGTGGAGGAGATGCCCGCCTCCTCCCGCCGCTACCCCTGGGTGGCCTTCTCCCCCGACCGCGAGGTGGGCAAGGACATCCTCTTTGTCACCGACGTGTCCAAGACCATTGACGGCGTGAAGGTGCTGGATAAGGTCTCCTTTATTGTAGGCCACGGGGACAAGATCGCTTTTGTGGGCGACAACGAGAACGCCCACACCGCCCTCTTTAAGATTCTGGCTGGGGAGATGGAGCCCGACGAGGGCACCGTGAAGTGGGGCCAGACCGCCACCTTCTCCTACTTCCCCAAGGACAACACCCCCTACTTCCAGGACAACGACGACAACCTGGTGCAGTGGCTGCGCCAGTTCTCCCCCGATCCCCAGGAGCAGTACCTGCGCGGCTTCCTGGGCCGGATGCTCTTCTCCGGCGACGAGGTCTACAAGCCCGTGAAGGTGCTCTCCGGCGGCGAGAAGGTGCGCTGCATGCTCTCCCGGATGATGCTCTCCGGCGCCAACGTGCTCATGCTGGACCAGCCCACCAACCACCTGGACCTGGAGTCCATCGCCGCGCTGAACAAGGGCCTGGAGATGGTCAAGTGTAACGTCCTGGTGGCCTCCCATGACCATCAGCTCATCCAGACTGTGTGTAACCGCATCTTTGACTTCACCTCTGACGGCAAGCTCATCGACCGTATGATGACCTATGATGAGTACCTGGAGAGCCAAAAAGCCCAGTAATTTTCAAAAATTCGCCAATTTCTTCGGCGAAGCCACCCCCTCCGGCCTGGTCCGGAGGGGGTTTTTTGTCAGATTGGAGAAAATGTTAAAGACAAGTGTGATTTTAGTAAAATCGGTTGACGCGGGTTGGATTCTTTCCTATAATGCTAGATGTAGGAAGTTGCGAGTAAAGAGTACAGAGAGGTAGAAATGCCATGGGAGCATCTGTGCCCAGGTCGGCGGGGATCGGCCTGATCGGACAATTTAATCTGCAAAAACAATGACATGACCTGCGCGCCCTGCCGGCACGTGGGCTATGTCTTTTTTCTTTTTTACCCCTGCGCTGTTGGAACGCGGCATGCCTCTGCTCCGCCGTTTTCCAGCATGATTTACCCCAAAATGCAAAAAATGTTTGTAAGAGAGAAAGAGGAGGAATCCTGAAATGCAAATGTCAGACTTTCTGGGACTTCTGGGCGGCCTGGCGCTATTCCTGTACGGCATGCAGATGATGAGCTCCGGCCTGGAGGCCGCAGCCGGCAGCCGTATGAAAATGATTTTGGAGCGACTGACTGCCAACCGCTTCCTGGGCGTGCTGGTGGGCGCGGCCATCACCGCCGTTATCCAGTCGTCTTCGGCCACCACGGTCATGGTGGTTGGCTTCGTCAACGCGGGCATGATGACCCTCAACCAAGCGGTCTGGATCATCATGGGTGCCAACATCGGTACCACCGTCACCGGCCTGCTCATTGCCCTGGATGTGGGCGAGCTGGCTCCCCTGTTCGCCTTCGTGGGCGTGGCCCTGGTGGTCTTTGTGAAAAAGCCCCAGCTGCAGCACATCGGCCAGATTCTAGCCGGCCTGGGCGTGCTGTTCATCGGTATGGACATGATGAGCTCCGCCATGTCTCCCCTGCGGGAGTCTGAGGCCTTCATCAACCTCATGTCCACCTTCTCCAACCCCCTGCTGGGCATCCTGGCCGGTGCCGGCTTCACTGCCGTCATCCAGTCCTCCTCCGCCTCGGTGGGTATCCTTCAGGCCCTGGCCAACAGCGGCGTGATCGGCCTGCCCAGTGCGGTGTTCGTGCTGTTCGGTCAGAACATCGGTACCTGTATCACCGCCGTGCTGGCATCCATCGGCACCAGCCGCAACGCCAAGCGTGCCACCATTATCCACCTGATGTTCAACATCATCGGCACCTGCATCTTCACCATTCTGTTCCTGGTCTTCCCCATCGCCTATGTGATCGATGGCTCCCTGACGCTCCCCGGCTCTCTGGGACAGACCATCGCCGGGCTCATGCCCGCCTCCCACGCCGGACAGATCGCTCTGGTGCACACCAGCTTCAACATCATCACCACCATCATCCTGCTGCCTCTGGGCAACTACCTGGCCAAGGCGGCGGTGAAGATCCTGCCCGAGCGTCCCGAGGACAAGGCCGACCAGCTCCACCTGGAGTACCTCACCCCCATCCAGATCAGCAGCAAGGACGGCGGCCTGGGTGTGTCCGCCATCTATGTGGACCAGATGCAGCATGAGCTGCGCCGCATGATGGAGATGGCCAAGGACAACGTGGAGGCCAGCTTCCGCTCCGTGCTGAACCGTGACGAGGAGGAGCTGGAGCAGGTTGAGAAGACCGAGGAGTACCTGGACTTCCTGAACAAGGAGATCTCCCTGCACGTCTCCCGCCTCATCACTTACGAGACCAACGAGAAGGCCTCCGCCGTGGTCAGCAGCTTCTTTACTATCTCCGGCAACATCGAGCGAATCGGCGACCACGCCGACAACCTGGCCGGCTACACCCGGATGCTCAACAAGCGCAATATCTCCTTCACCGGTGTGGCCCACGACGAGATTTCCGCCATGCGGGATATCTGCCTGGAGGGCATCAACGATCTGCTCTCCCTCAACGCCGGCAATGTGGAGTGGCTGGCCGATGTGTCCGCCCTGGAGCAGCGCATCGACGACATGACCAGCGACTACCGCCGCAACCACCTGGAGCGTATGCGTGACGGCGAGTGCTCTGACGAGGCCTGTATTCTCTACTCCGAGCTGCTCACCGACTTTGAGCGTATCGGCGACCATATTCTGAACATTGCCCAGGAGATGGCCAAGGTTCAGGAGCACATCTGATTTTCCCCATAAAAAAATCGCCCGTCTTTGGACGGGCGATTTTTTCATGCCTGAGGCAGTGTTCCGATGGGAAATTCCAGCACACCGGCGGACCCGGCAGCGATCTCGTACTTGTCAAAGACCACCACCACGGTGCCGTCCTCCTGGAGATAGAAGTCCTCCTTCTCCTCCAGCAGCGCCTCCAGATCTACATTATCAAAGAGCAGTGCCTTCTGCTCCTCATCCCACTGCTCCAGTTGCTCCTCCACGGCTGCCGCACCCTGGGCGGCCCAGTTGGGGCCCAGAACATCCCGCAGGGTCAGAGTTTGGCCGGTCTCCAGGTCCAGGTTGTAGAAGTACTGCCGGAAGTAGGCGCTGGCCAGGCTCTCCGTCTTGGTGACCTCAAAGGAGACCCACTGGTCCGTGACCGACTTCACCTGGTAGTCCACCTTGATCTGGATGGGCTGGAAGGTGTCCGGATCGCCTCCCGTGTCCAGATAGGCCTGGTAGTACTCCCGGGCCCGCTCCTTGCTGGCCTCTACCTCCCGGTTGAGCACCGCGCTGATCTCCAGGTTTACCCGCTGTTCCAGGCTGCTGTCCCCGGTGTTTTCGATCTCCGGCAGCTGGACCTGCACATAGCTGGTCTCCTCCCGGCTCTCATAGGCCTGCCCGGTAAGGATCCGGCACAGCTGGCCCAGTACCGGCACATCGTCCACCGCCGCCGCCACGGCCGGTGAGGTGAGCACCACAAAGCAGGCGCACAGTCCGGCTGCTGCCGCAGCCGCCCGCTTCAGCCCCCGGCGGGGCAATCTGGGCCGGCAGCCTGCCTGGATGGCGTCCTCCACTCCCTGCTCCAGCTCCGGGGGAATGGGGGTGTCCCGATACTCCCGGCGGCAGTGCTCCATGGCTCTGGAAAAACGGTCCTGCTTTTCTGTCATATCATCCCTCCTGCAAACTCTCCCGCAATTTCTTCAGCCCCTTGTACAGGCGGCTCTTCACCGTGCTGAGATTGGTCCCGGTGATCTCCGCGATCTCGCTCAGCTGCATCTCCTCGTAAAAACGCAGCAGCACCACGGTCTTGAGTTTGGGAGAGAGCCAGTCAATGGCCTGGCGCAGAGCCTCCCGGTCCTCCAGGGCGCTCTCACCGCTGCTCTGGACCTGCTCGGGCGGCTCGGCCAGGTAAATGACCCTCCGGTTCTGCCGCAGGAAGGACAGACACTCCCGCACCAGAATACGGTAAAACCAGCTGCGCACCGCCTCCGGCTCCCGCAGACTCTCCCAGTGCTGCAGCGCCTTGACCACCGCATCCTGCACCAGATCCATGGCCAGATCCCGGTCTCCCACGTATTGATAGGCCAAGCGGTAAAAATAGGTCTGATTTTCCCGAATATAGCCTACCAAGCGCTCCCGTACCTCCTGCCCCGTTGTTGCCCCCTCCTTTCACTCATTCATTAGACGCACCGCCCGGCCGGAAAGTTTGCCTGGGGACGCTCTTTTTTAAAAAAGCGTGCGCTGTGGAGATTCCACAGCGCACGCTCCGCTCTCTTATCAAATTTCCTTTGCAGCTTCGCAAAGATGCCTTACAGGCTCAGGGCCTCCTTGACCTTGGAGATGATCAGCTCAGCAATGTCGCGGGAAGCGTCGGTGGACTGAGCGCCCAGGTGAGGAGTGACGATGAAGTTGTCGCACTCAAACAGGGGGGAGTCGAAGGTAGCGCCCTCGGTCAGACCGCCGGCAGCCAGCTCGTTCTCCATAACGTCGGAGGCATAGCCGCCGATCTTGCCGGCCTTCAGAGCCTCGTACATATCCTTCTCGTTGACGATGCCACCGCGGGCCATGTTCAGAACCACAGCGTCGGGCTTCATCTCAGAGATGGACTTGGCGTTAAAGAGGTTCTTGGTCTCGGGGGTCAGAGGCATGTGGATGGTGACATAGTCGGAGTTCTTCAGAACCTCGTCAATGCTCATGCTGGTGGCCTGCTGCTCCTCAAACACGTGAGCGGGCAGATAGGGATCGTAAGCCACGATGTTCATCTTGAAGGCGCGGCCCAGCTCACCCACGCGCTGGCCAATGCGGCCGAAGCCCAGGATGCCCAGGGTCTTACCGCGCAGCTCGCGGCCCACGAACTTATACTTGTCCCAGTTCTTGTTCACCTTCACGTCGTAGTTGGCGGGGATGGTGTGGCGGGACAGGTCCAGCATCTTGGAGATGGTCAGCTCGGCCACGGCGTTGGCGTTCATGCCGGGAGCGTTGAAGACCTGGATGCCCTTGGCCTTGGCGGTATCCATATCGATGTGGTTCAGGCCAACGGAGCACACGCCGATGACCTTCAGATTCTTGGCGGCGTCCAGGATCTCCTTGTTGATGGCGGGGTCAACACGCATGATGAGAACATCATAGTCAGGGATCAGCTTAGCCAGTTCCTCCTGAGTGGGCAGCATGTGGGTGTCCACCTGCATGTACTTGCTGAACTCCTCGGCGATGGAGCTGTGGACGGCGTCAATAATCAGGCATTTCATGGCAAACAATCTTCCTTTCTCAATGTTTGGTCTTTCCAGTTATTTTGACAGGGATTGCCCTATGCGCACATGGTTTGTAACAACACTTTTGCATTCCATTTAGGAATGTTTTTGAAAGCTAAGGCAGGGTTTCTTCTCCCTTTTGCCCTATCTTTTGATACTATTAAACCATAAAATTATCATTCCGAACAGCAGATTTTTATCGATGGTTGCCACAGCTTTTTGGCTGTGATATAATAGTGCTATCCCAATCAAAAAATGAAGGAACTCCTTCATATATCTGGAATTTGGAAGGGGGAGACCGGTTGAATTTTCTCCATTTGAAGTATTTCCTGCTTGTGGCAGAAGAACTGAACATCACCAGGGCCGCCGAGCGGCTGTATATTTCCCAGCAATCGTTAAGCAATCACATCAGCAACATGGAGCGGGAGCTGGATGTAAAGCTGTTCACCCGCTCCCCCAAGCTGTCCCTGACCTATGCGGGGGATCTGCTGGTGGAGACCGCCACCCAGATCCTGGACCTGCACAGCCAGTACCTGGCCAAGGTGGGGGACATCAACCGCCACTACATGGGGGTGCTCCGCCTGGGCATCTCCCACACCTGCGGCCTGGCCCTGCTGCCTGAGGTGCTGCCCAAGTTCCAGGCCGAGTTCCCCATGGTGGAATTCTCCCTCTTTGAAGGCAACTCCACCCACCTGGAGGACGAGCTGGCCCATGGCCGGGTCGACCTGATCATCTGCTTCCAGCCCATCATGATGGAGGGTGTGGAGGTGGTCCCCCTGACCCAGGAGGACCTGATGCTGGTGGTCCCCCGCAGCTTCACCGACCAGATCTTTGGAGACCGGGCGGAGGAGATGCGCAAACAGTTTGCCGACGGGGCGGACATTGACGCCTTCCAGCACATGCCCTTCATCCTCATCAAGCGGGGCAACCGCACCCGCAGCATTGTGGACCAGTACTTCAGCCGCCACTTCTTCAAGCCCAAGCTGATTCTGGAGACGGAGAACACCATCACCACCCTGGCCATGGCCGAGGCGGGGGTAGGCATCACCATCTGCCCCGAGCTGTTTGTCAAGACCATCCACGTCACCGCCGCCCGCTCCTCCACCGACAAGCTGGACTTCTTCCCCCTCACCGACCCCTCCACCATCAGCCGTCTGGTGGTGGGCTACCGCCGGGACCGGTACTTGTCCCACTTCGGAGAGCGGTTTATCGAGCTGACACAGCAGGCCCTCCAGGTCTGATTTCGTATTATTTAATATATATTATACTTTTTGGAATCAAAGGAGCTGTTTTACCATGGGTAAGCTGACCGGAAAGACCGCCCTCATTACCGGCGCCTCCAAGGGCATCGGCGAGGGCATCGCCCGCACCTTCCTCAAGCACGGGGCCAAAGTGATCCTGGCCGCCCGGGGCGCCGCCGTGGAGGAGCTGGCCGCCCAGCTGGGTGAGAACGCTATGGCGGTACGGATGGACGTGTCCGACCCTGCCAGTGTGAAGGCGGGCGTGGAGGCCGCTCAGGCCGCCTTCGGTCCCATCGATATTCTGGTATCCAACGCGGGCATCTGCAAGCTGGGAGACTTCCTTACCCAGAGCGACGAGGACCGGGACGCCCATCTGGATATCAACGTGAAGGGGGCCTGGAACACCTGCAAGGCGGTGATCCCCGGCATGCTGGAGCGGAAGTGGGGCAAGATCGTCATCATGTCCTCCGTCACCGGCGACATGGTAGCCGACCCCGGCGAGGCCGCCTATGCCATGAGCAAGGCCGCCCTGGTTGGTCTCACCAAGGCCCTGGCCCGGGAGTTTGCCCCCACCATCAACGTCAACGCCATCTGCCCGGGCTATGTGCTCACCCCCATGGTGAAGGGCATGGCCCAGCAGTCCTGCCCGGACAACCCCCAGAGCGTCATCGACGGCATTGCCTCCGCCATCCCTCTGGGCCGTCTGGCCGACCCCACCGAGGTGGGCGAGCTGGCCGCCTTCCTGGCCAGCGACGAGGCCAGCTATCTCACTGGCGCCCAGTTCGTCATCGACGGCGGCTCTACCCTCCCCGAGACCAGCACCATGGGTGTGTAACTTTATTCTTTCTTCCCCGGCCTGTCGGCCGGGGATTTTTTATGGCCGCTGGGGGAAAAGGACCCCCGCCTCCGGGGCGATGCCCTGGCGGGCCATCAGCTGCTCCACGGTCACGAAGCAGAACCCCTTTTCCTCCAGAGCGTCCACGATGCGGACGGCGGCCTCCACCGAGGCCTGGTAGATATCGTGCATCAAAATCACATCCCCGTCCTCCACCCGCTCCACCACACTGGCCACGATGCGCTCCACATCGTGGTCCTTCCAGTCCTCCGGGTCCACCGACCACAGGATGATGGGCCCGTCCGACCAGGCGCGCACCCCCTCATCCACAAAGCCGTAGGGGGGCCGCAGCCAGAAATTTTCCTCCCCTAAAATCTCCCGCAGGAGGGTGCGGGTCTTGCCGATCTGCTGGTCAAAATCGGCCTGGCTCAGGCCAGTCACATCCACATGGTCATAGGTGTGCACCCCGATCTGACAGCCCTGCTCCTTCATCTGGCGGATCAAATCCTCATTGCCCGGGATTCGTCTGCCCACCATAAAAAAGGTGGCCGGCACCTCCCGCAGCTCCAGCTGCTCCAGCAGCCAGCCGGTGGTATCCGCCCGGGGCCCGTCGTCAAAGGTGAGGGCCACCACCGGCACCTCCACCTGGGCCTCCCCTCCCGCGCTCTGCACCGGCTCCCCCACCGGGGTCAGCGCCAGAACAAAACACATCAGCAAAAGGCCCAGCCCTACACCCGGCCCTTTTCCTCGTCCCACGCCGCTCCCTCCTTTTGTTTTCTCCAAAGAAGTATATGAGCTTTTCTTTGTTTTTTGCGGTGTAATGATTGCTAATTTTCCGGATTTGGGCATAAAAAATCCCGGGGAGCACGCTCCCCGGGATAGGATCAAAGGATTTACGCTTTTGGGTCCTCGGTGTCGAAGATGGTCTTGGCCCCGGCCGCCAGACCGGCCAGCCCCTGGATCTCGCTGGGGATGATGATCTTAGTGGCCTTGCCGTTGGCGGCGGCGGTGAAGGCCTCCAGGGCTTTGATCTTCAGTACGCCCTCGCCGGGGGCGGCCTCGTTGATGAGCCGGATGGCGTCGGCGGTGGCCTGCTGCACCTTCAGGATGGCCTCTGCTTCTGCTTCGGCCTCCAGGATCTTGGCCTGCTTGGCACCCTCGGCCTGGAGGATGGCAGCCTGCTTGGCGGCGTCGGCCTTCAGGATGGCAGACTGCTTCTCGCCTTCTGCCACCAGGATCTGGGACTGCTTCTGGCCCTCAGCCTGAAGGATGGACTCACGGCGTTCCCGCTCGGCCCGCATCTGCTTCTCCATGGACTCCTGAATGTCCCGGGGCGGCATGATGTTCTTCAGCTCCACCCGGTTGACCTTGATGCCCCAGTTGTCGGTGGCCTCGTCCAGGATGGCACGCATCTGGGCGTTGATGTGGTCACGGCTGGTGAGGGACTGGTCCAGCTCCAGGTCGCCGATGATGTTACGCAGGGTGGTGGCAGTCAGGTTCTCGATGGCGCTCATGGGCTGCTCCACGCCGTAGGTGTACAGCTTGGGGTCGGTGATCTGGAAGTAGATGACGGTGTCGATCTGCATGGTGACGTTGTCCTTGGTGATGACGGGCTGGGGCGGGAAGTCCACCACCTGCTCCTTCAGGGACACATTTTTAACCACCCGCTCAATAAAGGGGATCTTAAAGTGCAGGCCCACACCCCACACGGTCTGGAAGGCGCCCAGGCGCTCGATGACGTAGGCACGAGACTGCTGCACCACCCGGATGTTGGATGCCAGAATGAGCAGGATCAGGATAATGACGATGACAGGGATCAGTTTTATAATGATGTCCATAAAGCCCATATGTTTCCTCCTTGTTCCCGATGTTTACACTGCCTTGGTCTGGTCTGCCGTTACCGGCTCCACGATGACCTTGACCCCCTGGATATGGAGCACACGCACCTCCTGTCCAGCGGGGATGACCTCTTCGGTTTTGCTCCGGGCACTCCACACCTGGCCGGCCAGATTCACCAGCCCCTCGCCAGCCAGATTATTCACCGCCTGGGTGACCACGCCCACCGTTCCGATGACCCGGTCGGCGTTGGTGGCGGAGTAGCCCGGCCGGAGCAGCTTCTTGGCCAGCGGACGCACCAGCGCAAGGGTAATTCCTGACAGGATGATGAATACCGTAATCTGAGGCCAAAAGCCCAGCCCCAATCCGGCGGTAATCAGCGCGCCCAGGGCGCCTACCGCAAACCAGATACTGGTCAGCCCTACGGTGACCGCTTCGCCCACGGCGAAGAGGATCATCACGCCCAGCCATATGATCGCTTCCATAGCACACTCCTTTCTGTTCCGGGCACTGTGTACTTTGTCCTTCCCGGTGATCATACCATACCATATTTTTTGTGAAAACTCCATAGCAAACCCTTCCAGTTTGGAAAAGGAATTGCGAATTTTTCCCCCGTCCGATATACTATATGTGATAAGCGTCTATACAGCTCCTTTTTTCTCTGTTTTTCGCAGGTTTGGAACTGTTTTTTTGTTGGAAAAACGGCCGGATGCCTGTCCGGCCCAGGAGGTTTTACTGTGAATGATTTGACCTTTGCCGTGCCCACCCTGTTCGGCCTGGAGGGCCTGTGCGCCGACGAGATGCGCCGCTTGAACCTGGAGGGGGTACAGGCGGAGAACGGCCGGGTGCTGTGCCAGGGCTCGGCGCTGGACATTGCCCGCCTCAACCTGAACCTGCGCACCGGCGAGCGGGTGCTGCTGGTGCTGGGCTCCTTCCCGGCGGACAATTTTGATGCTCTGTTTGAGGGCACCAAGGCCCTGCCCTGGGAGCGCTTCATCCCCCGGGAGGGCCAGTTCCCGGTGAAGGGCCACTGCCTCAACTCCGCCCTCCACGCCGTGCCCGCCTGCCAGGCCATTGTAAAAAAGGCGGTGGCCGCCCGTCTGGGGGAAAAGTACGGTCTGAACACCCTGCCGGAGACCGGAGCTCTCTACCAGATCCAGTTCTCCATTATGAAGGACACCGCCACCCTCATGCTGGACACCAGCGGGGCGGGACTCCATAAGCGGGGCTACCGGGCCCACGGTGTGGTGGCTCCCCTGCGGGAGACCCTGGCCGCCGCCATGGTGATGCTGTCCCGGTACAAGGGCCGGGACCCCCTGTGCGACCCCTTCTGCGGCAGCGGCACCATCCCCATTGAGGCCGCCCTCATCGCCAAGAACCGGGCCCCCGGCCTCAACCGCACCTTCTCCGCCCAGAAGTGGGCCTTTGTGGACAAGAAGCTGTGGCTGGAGGCGGCCGACCAGGCCATGGACCAGGAGTTTGACGGGGACTACGAGATCTGGGGCGGCGACCTGGACCCGGATGCGGTGGAGCTGGCCCGGCACAACGCAGAGCTGGCCGAGGTGGACGACGTGGTGCACTTTGATGTGGACGACGCCCGCACCTTCCACTGGGGCGGGCTCTATGGCCGGGTAGTCACCAATCCCCCCTACGGCGAGCGCATCATGGAGCGCAAGGAGGCCGAGGAGCTCTACCGGGCCTTCGGCAAGGCCTGGGCCAAATTCCCTGACGGGTGGAAGCTGTATCTGCTGTCCTCCCACACGGAGTTCGAGCGCACCTTTGGCAAGCAGGCGGACAAGAAACGCAAGCTCTACAACGGCATGCTCAAGTGCGACCTGTTTATGTACGGCATCAAATAAGTTTCGGCCCTTTGGGGCCGTTTGAGGTGATTTTTTGCGTCATCTGTTCATTATCAACCCTGTGGCCGGGCGGAAAGGCAGCACCCAGGCCCTATTGGGCCGGCTGGACCAGGTCTCCTTCTCCCATGAGCGGGTGTTTACCGAAGGAGAGGGCCACGCGGAGGAGCTGGCCCGTCAGGCCGCCCAGGCCGGGGAGCCGGTGCGGATCTGGGCCTGCGGCGGGGATGGCACCCTCAACGAGGTGGTCAACGGGGCGGCGGGCTTTGACAACGCCGCCATTACCTGCGTGCCCAAGGGCACCGGCAACGACTTTTTAAAGGTGTTTGGTCCCAATTACCGGGACCTATTCTACGACCTGGAGTCTCTGGCCGCCGGGCCCCAGACCACTCTGGACCTGATGGACTGCAACGGCAAGCTGGGGCTGGACGTGGTGTGCGGGGGCGTGGACGCCCGCATCGCCGCCGGGGTCCACCGGTATAAGGACTTGCCCTTTGTCACCGGCAAGGGGGCCTATATTCTCTCGTTGATCGAAAACATTTTCTTAAAAGGTATCTGCCGCCCCATGGAGGTGCAGATGGGCCCGGTCCATTATAGCGGGCCCACCGCCATCGTCTGTGTGTGCAACGGGCGGTACTACGGCGGCGGCTTTATGCCGGTGGCCGACGCCATGCCCGACGACGGTGTGCTGGATATGCTGCTGGTTGGCAAGGTGAGCCTGCTCACCTTTATCCGTCTGGTAGGCCAGTACGCCAAGGGCCGCTATAAGGATTACCCTCAGCTCATTCAGGATTTCCACGGCCAGGAGCTCACCTGGTCCAGCAAGGAACCTCTGGTGGCGGTGGTGGATGGGGAGGTGCTGGAGAGCACCTCCTTTACCGTGCGCCTCTCCGAAAAGAAAATCCACTTCTTCTATCCCAACGGGGCAAGCTACGCCCCCCACCTTTAAAAAGGGGGGCTATTTTTTATGCGACACAGCTATCAAGCCACCCTGGGCGCCTGCTTTACCGGGTATATCGTCCAGTCGGTCATCAACCTCTTTGCCCCCCTGCTTTTTCTTACCTTCCAGCGGGAGTTCTCCCTCTCTCTGGACCAGATCGCCCTGCTGATCACTGTCAACTTTCTGGTGCAGCTGTGCGTGGACGGCCTGTCTGCCCGATTTGTGGACAAAATCGGCTGGCGGATTTGCATGGTAGCCGCCCACCTGTTTGCCGCGGGCGGCCTCATCCTGCTGGCCCTGCTGCCCGGCCGCATCCCGCCCCTGGCGGGCCTGATCACGGCGGTGGCGGTGTACGCTCTGGGCGGCGGGCTGCTGGAGGTGCTGGTCAGCCCCATCGCCGAGGCCTGCCCCACCCGCCGCAAGTCGGCGGTGATGGGCCTGCTCCACTCCTTCTACTGCTGGGGCAGCGTGGCTACCATCGCCCTGTCCACCCTGTTTTTCTTCTGCTTCGGGACCGAGAACTGGCGCATTCTGGCCATGCTCTGGGCCCTGCTCCCCCTGATGAACGCCCTGGTGTTTACCCAGGTGCCCCTTGCCCCCCTCACCCCTGAGGGGGAGAAGGGCCTGCCCCTGGGCGCGCTGTTCCGCACCCCCCGGTTTTGGCTGTTTTTGCTGCTGATGGCCTGTGCGGGAGCCAGTGAGCTGTCCATCTCCCAGTGGGCCAGCGCCTTTGCGGAGTCCGCCCTGGGGGTATCCAAGACGGTGGGCGATCTGGCCGGACCGCTGGCCTTCGCTCTGCTGATGGGCCTGTCCCGGCTGGTCTACGCCGCTTACAGCCGCACCCATCCTTCCCCGGTGGGCTTTATGACGGCCAGCACGGCCCTGTGCATTGCCGGGTATCTGCTGGTCTCCCTCTCCCCCTGGCCCGCCCTGGCCCTGGCCGGGTGCGCCCTGTGCGGCATGGCGGTGGGCTGTATGTGGCCGGGCACCTTCAGTCTGGCTGCGGCCTGTTTTCCCCGCAGCGGCACCGCCCTGTTTGCCCTGCTGGCCCTGGCGGGGGACCTGGGCTGCTCCGCCGGTCCCGGACTGGTGGGACTGGTCTCCTCCGCCTGGGGCGACCGCCTGCAATATGGCCTGCTGGCGGCAGTGATCTTCCCCCTGCTGCTCCTGGCCGGTCTGGCCCTGCTGCGCAAGCAGCTGTCCCGGAAAAATTAGCACTCTTTTTGTCAGTTTGTGAACGCACCGTAAATATTTTTTAAACCAGTCCTCTTTTTTGAAAAAGGGGGTTGATTTTTGAACAGGAAACGATTACTATAATACACGTGGTTAGCACTTAGATGTTTGGAGTGCTAAATCTCATTGGAATTTGTTTATTAAGTAACCATCATATAAGGAGGAACCCGTTATGAAACTGAAACCTTTGGCTGACCGCGTTGTTGTCAAGCTGGTAGAGGCTGAGGAGACCACCAAGGGCGGCATTATCCTCACTGGCGCCGCCAAGGAGAAGCCCGAAGTGGCTGAGGTTCTGGCTGTCGGCCCCGGCGGCATGGTGGACGGCAAGGAAGTCGTCATGAATGTGAAGGTGGGCGACAAGGTCATCACCAGCAAGTATGCCGGCACTCAGGTGAAGCTGGACGGCGACGAGGTCACCATCGTGCGTCAGAACGATATTCTGGCCATCGTCGAGTGATTTCCATGGGGGACGTTGTCCCCCCTAGATACGCACACGGCAAAGCCGTGTGCGATACCCCCCTAGCGGCCCGCCGCAGCGCACTCGCTGTGCTCGCACGTTTGCGGGCCGAGAAGTGATTTTCCGACGTACATGCCGCCGGAAAATCAGCTTTCAATTTTTTCGCCGCATTGCGGCGAACCAGGGGCAAAGCCCCTGGACCCCATTTCAACTACTCTCACTTATCTTGGAGGTAATGCGTTATGGCTAAGATTATTTGCTACGGCGAAGAGGCCCGCAAGGCTCTGGAAAAGGGCGTCAATCAGCTGGCTGACACCGTGAAGATCACCCTGGGTCCCAAGGGCCGCAATGTGGTGCTGGATAAGAAGTTCGGCGCTCCCCTGATCACCAACGACGGCGTGACCATCGCCAAGGAGATCGAGCTGGAGGACCCCTTTGAGAACATGGGCGCCCAGCTGGTGAAGGAGGTCTCCACCAAGACCAATGACGTGGCCGGTGACGGCACCACCACTGCTACCCTGCTGGCCCAGGCTATCGGTCAGAAGCCCGCAGCCCATTGCTTTGAAAATATTCCGACCGTAACGGAACGAAAGGAAATGTCCCGTATCGGAGGCTGACCTATCTTAACACCATCACGTCCGCAGGATTCACATGAAGCCAGAGTGTATTCTGCGGATTTTCTCTGTCCGCAAACTCCCTTTCACAGAATTCCCGCCAGTGCTCCTTGGTGATCTCCACACGGATCCGGTCGAAATGGTTCTTCCGACTCTCCTGTGAATTCTCCGCATGCTCCGGCGTCACCATCAGCACCGTGGAAAAAACGTCGTCAATAACCCGGTCAATCCGGCACCGGAAGGTATTCTCCGGCTGCGCCGCCGCCTCTTTTTCTCCCATCAGCCCGATATAATGGCTGCGCACGCCCACATAGCGGACGTCCTCTGTGTCCGGTCCGTGTTCTCCGCTATAGAAAAGCGTCTCGCCCCAGTCCCGCACAGTTACCCGGCTCTTCCCCGTAACCCGGGCCCGCGCGAAGTTTTTACAGCCGGACAGCAGCGCAGCCGCCCTGGACTTTGGCGCTTCGAAGAGCT
>ENA-UPXC01001465-UPXC01001465.1-human-gut-metagenome-genome-assembly--contig:-NODE-1465-length-33648-cov-8.762325_pt1 | contig 33648 bp, 19 predicted proteins | sample MGYA00250047_ERZ773371 | MGnify/ENA primary metagenome ERZ773371 (study PRJEB29103, sample SAMN06111975) | human gut metagenome | biome: human gut; feature: ankylosing spondylitis patient; material... | reverse complement strand
AATGCAGTAGAGTACACTGACGACAACATCCGCCACCTGAGCGACATGGAACATGTGCGCACACGCCCCGGTATGTACATCGGTAGGCTGGGCGATGGCGCGCACGCCGAAGACGGAATCTATGTCCTCCTCAAAGAAGTCATTGACAACAGTATCGACGAGTTCAAAATGCAAGCCGGTAAGAAAATCGAAATTACCGTTGAAGAGAACCTCCGCGTCAGCGTACGCGACTACGGACGAGGCATCCCGCAGGGAAAGCTGGTAGAAGCCGTAAGCGTACTGAACACGGGTGGTAAATACGACAGCAAGGCATTTAAGAAAAGCGTCGGACTGAACGGTGTCGGTGTGAAAGCCGTCAACGCATTGAGCTCTCGTTTTGAAGTACGCAGTTACCGTGACGGTAAAGTGCGTATCGCCACATTCTCCAAAGGAAACCTGCAGACCGACGTGACGCAGGACACCGAAGAGGACAACGGAACCTTTATCTTCTTCGAACCGGACAATACGCTGTTCGTCAACTACTGCTTCAAGCCCGAATTTATCGAGACCATGTTGCGTAACTATACGTACCTCAACACGGGACTCGCCATCATTTACAACGGTCACCGCATCCTGTCGCGCAACGGTCTGGTAGACCTGCTGAACGACAACATGACGGCAACCGGCCTCTATCCCATCGTCCACCTGAAAGGAGAAGACATCGAAATCGCCTTCACTCACACCGGACAGTACGGAGAAGAGTATTACTCCTTCGTCAACGGTCAGCACACCACACAGGGGGGTACCCATCAGAGTGCTTTCAAAGAACATATCGCCCGTACCATCAAAGAGTTCTTCAACAAGAACATGGACTATACCGACATCCGTAACGGACTGGTTGCCGCCATCGCCGTCAATGTGGAAGAGCCGATCTTCGAAAGCCAGACCAAAACGAAACTGGGATCTACCAACATGACTCCCGGCGGCGTGACAGTCAACAAATACGTAGGCGACTTCATCAAACTGGAAGTGGACAACTTCCTGCACAAAAACGCGGACGTAGCGGAAGTAATGCAGCAAAAAATACAGGAATCGGAAAAGGAACGGAAAGCCATCGCAGGCGTCACGAAGCTGGCACGCGAACGTGCCAAGAAGGCCAACCTGCACAACCGCAAGTTGCGCGACTGCCGCATCCACCTCAACGACCCGAAAGGGAAAGGAATGGAAGAAGACTCCTGCATCTTCATCACCGAGGGAGACTCGGCGAGCGGTTCCATCACCAAAAGCCGTGACGTAAACACTCAGGCAGTATTCAGCCTTCGCGGTAAACCGCTGAACTCGTTCGGACTGACGAAAAAGGTAGTCTACGAAAACGAAGAATTCAACCTGCTGCAAGCTGCGTTAAATATAGAAGACGGCATAGAAGGACTCCGTTACAACAAAGTGATCGTTGCCACCGATGCCGATGTGGACGGTATGCACATCCGCCTGCTGCTCATCACGTTCTTCCTGCAATTCTTCCCCGACCTCATCAAGAAAGGTCACGTATATATTCTGCAAACGCCGTTATTCCGCGTACGCAACAAGAAGAAAACGGTGTACTGCTACAGCGAGGACGAACGGGTGAACGCCATCAACGAACTAAGCCCCAACCCGGAAATCACCCGATTCAAGGGACTGGGAGAAATATCACCGGACGAATTCAAGCACTTTATCGGCAAGGATATGCGCCTGGAACAAGTGACATTGCGTAAGACAGATGCCGTAAAAGAACTGCTGGAGTTCTACATGGGCAAGAATACAATGGAACGACAGAACTTTATTATAGACAATCTGGTTATAGAAGAAGACTTGGCATCATGAGAAAAGCAATATTTCCGGGTACATTCGACCCCTTCACCATCGGTCATTATTCGGTAGTGGAACGTGCACTCACCTTTATGGACGAGATAATCATCGGGATCGGTATCAACGAAAACAAGAATACCTATTTCCCCATCGAGAAAAGAGAAGAAATGATCCGGAATCTCTACAAGGACAATCCCCGCATCAAAGTGATGTCTTACGACTGTCTGACGATAGACTTTGCCCAACAGGTAGAAGCACAATTCATCGTTCGCGGCATCCGCACGGTCAAGGATTTCGAGTACGAGGAAACGATTGCCGACATTAACCGCAAACTGGCGGGCATCGAAACCATCCTGCTCTTCACAGAACCGGAACTGACCTGCGTCAGCTCAACGATTGTACGCGAGCTGCTGACTTACAACAAAGATATCAGCCAGTTTATCCCCGAAGGAATGGAAATAAATTGAAAGTCGGTAGTATCTCTATTGAGGCTGACTTTAAAGTCAGCCTCAGGGGAATGAAGATAGTTTGGATAACGCAAAGGTAACTTGCGAAACTTGAAATAATAATTAATGATGATGAAGAAGATTAAAGTATACGCCCTCCTGGTTTGTCTGTTGGCAGCGTCTACTGCACAGGCCCAAAGTTTCGGCTCTGCCGCCATGCGCAAACTCCAAATGGCGGAATTCGCGATTTCCAACTTCTACGTAGACAAAGTAGATGAAGACAAACTGGTAGAAGAAGCTATCATCAAGATGCTGGCACAGCTCGACCCGCACTCCACTTACTCGGATGCTGAAGAAGTGAAGAAGATGAACGAACCGCTTCAAGGCAACTTCGAAGGCATCGGCGTACAGTTCCAGATGATCGAGGACACCCTACTCGTCGTACAACCCGTCAGCAACGGCCCCTCCGAGAAAGTGGGCATCCTTGCCGGCGACCGCATCATTGCCGTCAACGACTCCGCCATCGCAGGAGTAAAAATGAGCACGGAAGATATCATGAAGCGCCTGCGTGGCCCGAAAGGTTCGAAAGTCAACCTGACCATCGTCCGCCGTGGAGTACAAGACCCGCTCGTGTTCACCGTGAAAAGAGATAAGATACCTATCCTGAGTCTCGACGCTTCCTACATGATTCAGCCAAAGATCGGATACATCCGCATCAACCGCTTTGGCGCAACCACCGCCGAAGAATTTAAGAAAGCAATGAAAGACCTGCAAAAGCAAGGCATGAAAGACCTCATCCTCGACCTGCAAGGCAACGGCGGAGGATATCTGAACGCCGCCATCGACCTTGCCAACGAATTCCTCGGACAGAAGGAACTGATTGTTTACACCGAAGGCCGGACCGCACAGCGCAGCGAGTTCTTCGCCAAAGGAAACGGAGAGTTCCGTGACGGCCGCCTCATCGTACTGGTAGACGAATACACCGCTTCCGCCAGCGAAATCGTGAGCGGCGCAGTGCAGGACTGGGACAGAGGTATCATCGTAGGCCGACGTTCTTTCGGCAAAGGACTGGTGCAACGTCCTATCGACCTGCCGGACGGCTCCATGATCCGACTGACCATTGCACGGTACTACACCCCTGCCGGTCGTTGCATCCAAAAGCCTTATGACAGCTCGACCGATTACAATAAAGACCTGATAGACCGCTTCAACCACGGAGAACTGATGAATGCCGACAGCATCCACTTCCCCGACTCATTGAAAGTGCAGACCAAGAAACTGAAACGTACCGTCTACGGCGGAGGTGGCATCATGCCGGACTACTTCGTTCCGATTGATACGACACTCTACACGGACTATCACCGGAAACTGGTCGGCAAAGGAGTCATCATCAAATTCACAATGAAATTCATCGAAGACCACCGCAAGGAACTGGCCGATAAATATAAGAAGTTCGACAGCTTCAACGAAAAGTTTGTTATTGCCGACGATATGCTCGCCACCCTCCGCGAAATGGGTGAGAAAGAAGGGGTGAAGTTTAACGAAGAGCAGTATCAGAAGGCACTTCCGCTGATCAAGACACAGCTCAAAGCACTGATAGCCCGTGACCTCTGGGATATGAACGAATATTTCCGCGTCATGAATACAACGAACGAAAGCGTGCAGAAAGCATTGGAAATCCTCCGTTCGGGAGAGTATCAGAAGAAGTTGAAATAAACATCGAAAAATAAAACGGATAAACCGTACCCGATCAGACACCTTGGTTGTAGTATAAGTAAAATCATTAAAACAGAAGTATGATACGACAGTTTGGTTTTACTTGGACAGCAATCAGCTGGTTACTGATGGGATACGGTTTATTTTTTGCCCTTTCCCCTTTGCAGGCGCAGACCGCCATCAAGAAATTTTCACTAGAGCTAAAGAACGAAAGCCTGCCCGAAGCACTGAAGCAGTTGGAAAAGGCAGGAGGAAAAAACATCCTCTTCACCTACAACGGAACAGAAAGTTATCGGGTGACCGTCAGCATCCGCGAAAAGACGGAACGCGAAGCCATCGACCTTGTACTGGCCGGCAAACCCTTCCTTTGCATCGAACGGGAAGAGTATTTCGTCGTGCAGCGGAAGAAGTCGGACAAAGCCATCGCCATAGAAGGCAAAGTATATGACGAAAAAGGAGCCCCCCTGCCCTTTGTCAACATTCTCACCCTTGCCGCCGATTCCAGTTTCCTTGCCGGAAGCGTGACCGACCGAAGAAGACGGCTCCTTCCATCTGCCCCCGGTAGCGGGAGAAGACTGTCTGCTGAAAGCGACCTACATAGGATACCGCCCGCAAATCATCCCCTGCCGGCAACAAAACACCATTCGCCTGCAACCCGACACAGAGCTACTGAAAGAAGTAGTCATCACCGCCTCCCGCCCGCTGATAGAACGGAAAGACGGAACACTGACAGCCAACATAGCCGGAACGCCCCTTTCACTGATGGGATCGGCCAAAGAAATGATCTCCCACCTCCCTTTTGTCACCGGCTCGGACGGAGAATTTACCGTACTGGGCAGAGGAACTCCTGAAATCTATATCAACGGCCGCAAGGTTAGAGACAAGACCGAACTGGACCGTCTGCAAGCCAATGAAATACTATCGGCAGAAATCATCACCACACCAGGCGTACAATATGGCTCTTCGGTAGGCGCTGTCATCCGTCTGCGCACCATCCGCAAACGCGGACAGGGAATGAGCGGCAGTTTCTACACCGACTACTCGCAAGGACGCGAACCGATCGGCAACGAAGGCATATCCCTGAACTACCGTACCGGCGGACTGGATATTTTCGTAAAAGGCGACTTTGCGGAAATCAACAATTACAGAACGGGCACCTCCAGCCAGGACATTTATGCTTCATCCAACTGGAACCAATCGACAGAAGACAAAAGCAAACAAACCTATCGCACCTTCAACGGCGAACTGGGATTCAACTACGAAATAGACGAAGACCAGTCATTCGGCATGCGCTACATGCCCGGCACGAACATAGGCAATGCACATACTACCAATGAAGGGACAACCCTCATCCTACAAGACGGCAAAGAAGTAGACCACCTGCACGCTCTCCGCCAAACAGATGCCCACACCGGCTGGTGGCAGGCAGCCAACGGATACTACAACGGCACTTTCGGCAAATGGAACATCGACTTCAACGCCGACTACCTGTACGGCCGGGACCGCATCCGTCAATATGCCGAAAACAACGGAACCGAAGACGCCACTTCGAGCAACCGCGTACGCAACCACCTCTATGCCGCCAAACTGCTGCTCACCGCCCCACTCTGGAAAGGCAAACTCAGTTTCGGCACAGAAGAGACATTCACCAACCGCCACGATGTATTTCTCCAAAGCGGCTTCTCCGCCGATGCCGACGACCGCATCAAACAAACGATGCTCTCCGGATTCATCGACTACATCCTGTCGCTGGGAAAATTCAACATCCTGGCCGGACTGCGTTATGAATTTCAACAAACAGATTACTACGAGAAAGGGGTTCACCAAGACGACCAAAGCCCCACCTATCGCGACTGGATACCGGTAGTCAGCATCAGATACACTTCCGGCAACTGGTTCTTCGCCCTTTCTCACCGTACGCTGAAATACAGTCCCAGCTATGATATGCTCACCAGCGCCATCACCTATCAGAACAAATACTCCTACCGGAGCGGAGATCCGTTTCTCGTCCCCCAGATACATCGTGCGACTTTCTTTGATGCCGGATGGAAATGGGTCAACTTCAGCCTCAGCTACGACCATTGCTGGAATATGTACACCAGCTACACCCGCCCGTATGACGACATCAATCACCCCGGTGTATTGCTGTTCGGCATGGCAAGCATTCCGCATACCAACCGATACGGAGGCAGCATCGTCCTTTCGCCAAAGATCGGCATCTGGCAACCTCAGTTCACCACCGGTATTGACTGGTTCAACTCTCACGCAACCTCCATAGGCATCACCCAAAACTGGAATGAACCGCGATTCTATTTCATTTTTGACAATAGTTTCAGCTTCCCTAAAGGTTGGTTCTTCAACATCAAAGGAGTACTTTCGCCCGGCGCCAAACAAAGTTACGCCATCTGGAAAACCGAAGGAAGAGTAGATGCCCAACTGACCAAATCGTTCCTGAAAGACCAGGCGCTGAAAGTATCGCTAACCGCGAAAGACCTCTTTCACACCGCCCACAGATACTTCACCATCTATGGCGACCGTACCTTCAGTTCCAGTCGTGAATATACCGATCAGCAGCGCTTCGGTATCCGGCTGAGCTATCAGTTCAACGCCACAAAGAGCAAATATAAAGGAACCGGAGCCGGAGCAAGCGAAAAGTCACGTTTGTAATTCCCGGTTTCACAAAGATGACCAACAAGTCGGTTCCATCACAAGAGAGGCTGACTAAAAAGTCAATAGTATTCCCAATCTCCTCCTTCGGGAAGGAGGAGTACCCGTAGGGGGAGGTGGTAGGTGAACACATTAAAGTTACTACCGACTTTTTAATCAGCCCCCTACTTAGGTTACTACTGATTTTTTAGTCGAACTCGGGGAAAAGTACTATTTTTGCAGCTTCAGAATCCAGATAAAGAATGTTCCTGTTCCATAAAAACCAGACAAAACGAGAGGCCTTCGGGCAAATGTTTACGGAAATGTACCCGCGAATGGTCCGTTACGCCTCACAACTGATGGGCGACGGAGAGGAAGCACGGGACATCGTAAGCGAAGTAATGGAACAGGCCTGGAAACACTTCGACCAATTGGACGAGGCCGACCGCGGAGGCTGGATTTATACAGCAGTCCGCAACACCTGCCTCAACCGGATGAAGCATCTGCAAGTGGAACGGGACAATGCGAAAGCACTCTACGAAGCGACGCTGGCCGATGTAAAAAGTAACTATCGGGAACACGAAGCACTGTTGCAGAAAGCGGAAACGATAGCCCGAAGCCTGCCGGAACCGACTTGCACCATCCTGCGGCTATGCTATTACGAACATCTCACCTATCGGGAAGTCGCCCAACAACTCGGCATCAGTCCCGACACGGTAAAAAAACATATATCCAAAGCATTGCGTACACTACGCGAAGCCATGAAAGAATAAAGAAGGAGGACACGCTATGGAAGAAAAAGAAAAACGTATCAGCAAAGAAGAAGATTCCGGCTACGGACTGACAGCAGACAACGACAGTTGCAGGCTGGCAGACGGCGATAGTTCTGAACCGACAGACAGCAACAGTTGCGAACCGGCAGACAGCGACAGTTGTGGACTGGCAACGGACAACCAAACCCCATTCTCTGAAAACGCAGAAATACGCCGTCTGCAAAATGCCTTTGGTGAAGCGTTGGGTGATCTGCCTCTGCCGGACGAAGTCCGGGAAGAATGGAGCACATTCCTGCAACGGCAGGCACAACAGAAACGCAAACTTTATCTCCACATCTGTCTATCCGGTGGTGTGGCAGCAGCCATCGTCCTGTTATTGTTACTTTGGTCTCCTTGGCACATCACGGACAAGGACAGCATCCTACAGAACATCGAAATCTTCACCGCCCTCCATGCACCGGAACAAGTTACCACTATCGAAGAAAACGGCAGAATCATCGTATCTACCCCGCCCGCCACAACCACCCGCCTCACATTGGAGGACGGAAGTCACGTCCTTTTAAGTGCAAACAGCCGTCTGGAATACCCCAAAGAGTTTTCCTCTCAGGGAAGCCGCACCGTAAACCTCACCGGAGAAGCACGCTTCGAAGTAACCAAAGACGCCCACCGCCCCTTCATCGTCTCTGCCGATAAAATGCAGACACAAGTGCTGGGCACCGTATTCGACGTAAATGCCTATCCCGGCAATGCCCCCGCCGTCACCCTGTATCAAGGACGAGTAAAGGTCGGCAAAGCAGCCTCTCCCATTGAGAAAGAAATAGTACCCGGACAATGTGCCACACTGACCACAAGCGGCGACATTCGTCTGGCGAAAGCCACACTGACAGAAAAAGAAGGATGGACCAAAGATGAGTTTTATTATGACAACACCGAAATGATAACCGTACTGCAAAATATAGGGACCTGGTATAATATCAGCGTCATCTGCCATTCTGCAGACCTTTTACACAAACGAGTCCATTTCCGTTTCAGCCGGAATGTTCCGATAAAGACTCTACTGAATGTACTGAATGATTTAGGCATCGCACACTTCCAGTATAAAGATAAACAAATAGTAGTAGAATAAACACAATCACTTCCTGGCGAAAAAACGAGCTTTCATCTGTCATCTTTCACCATTGGTCGTCAAACTCCTTATTCATCGGAGCTTCCGATGAGGCTGACTAAAAGTCGGTAGTATCTCTATTCTCCTCCTTCCTGAAGGAGGAGAATAGAGATAGCATACGCAATATGGCACCATAAAAAACAGAAATCCCTCTTCTCCGGATATTGTTCTTCCTGCTCAATCCGTTCTTCTTCTCCCTTGTACAAAAGCCCTTCACCAACTTCGAACGTATTTCTTCTGTCTCGCATAGCTCACACCTATTCTGCACATAGGTACGTGTCAATACCAAACGAATGATTTCCCGATTCGGACAGAAGCATTCATCTTTAGCCAAAGCAGCCAGCACCACATCCAGCAGGCAAAGGGTACATCGTAATTCTGTTTCCGATAATCGGTCGATACTCTCAATCTGTCCAAAGCTGGGCCAGTTGTCTTTCAAAAAGGCAAGTTTATTGGTGGAGCTTTGTAAATCAAGCTTCATCAGGCAGGGACGGGGACAAGTAGAATCATTCATCACTACTATTTTTTATTTGTTTGTGTATTTGCGTATCTCCAAAAAGAAGGCGCAGAAACTATTACTATACTATCTCATGAGAGGCTCTGGCAAGCCCGCACTAGAATAATAAGCAATAGCTCCACGCCCATTGAGATATATAACAAATATATATACAATGTGGACGTGGAGACTGACCGCCTATTACCTGCTAGTGCTAAATGTGCCAGATTTCTCATCACAGATAATAAAAACGTTATCTCCAAATCAATAAAACATATCTTCATTCAGAAGATACGCCACAAATATAGGCATATTTTCCTAATAAGAATACCATTAAGGAAGTAAAATGAGTAAATAGAAGGGAGATGAACAAAATCGTCTACAGCCAACAGACTATGTTCCTTCATCGCACGAGATACAAGAATGATTTCCCCTTCTTATTGCCTCTGCACAAAGAACAAGCTGCACGAATACCCAAAAGAAGCAGGGATACTTTGTTTATCTCCCTATTATAGTTTATCTTTGCTACTGATATAGCTAGTTGTTCACGACCGTGATCAGCTCTTACCACGGCCGTAATCAACGCTCTTCACGGCCGTGAGCAACATTTACCACGGCCGTGAACAACTAATGATGCAAGCACCTTCATCCAACAATGCAGGCATCATAAACCAAAGATAAAGGCAGGATAACTTATGTATGAACGCTTGACAGCAAGCAGGCAATCACTATATAACCCGAGTTCTGTCCAAGTCCGGAAACTAATGATTAGTTTTGCGGATCAAAGGTAGCTATATCTTTATAACAAACAAGAAACGACGAATATGTTATAACGATGTAAAGCAATGGACGAAATAGAGAAAAACAACGGTGAGATCATCATATACCGGACAGAAGACGGAAGGACACAACTTGAAGTCCGTTTGGAGGATGAGAACGTTTGGCTGTCACAACAACAAATAGCCAATCTGTTTGGTGTACAAAGACCGGCTATCACAAAGCATTTGAGAAATATCTTTGAAAGTGGAGAATTAGAAGAAAATTCAGTTAGTTCCATTTTGGAACATACTGCGAGCGATGGAAAAAATTATAAGACACAGTTTTATAATTTAGATGCCATCATATCAGTCGGATATAGAGTCAACTCCCTACAAGCCACCCACTTCCGCCGCTGGGCCACCGAACGTCTGAAAGAATATCTGATCAAAGGTTTCGCCATGGACGACAAACGTCTGAAAGAAATGGGCGGCGGCGGTTACTGGTACGAACTACTCAACCGTATACGCGACATCCGTTCATCTGAAAAAGTACTCTACCGTCAGGTTCTTGACTTGTATGCCACCAGTGTAGACTATGACCCAAAGGCAGACGAATCCATCCGGTTTTTCAAAATCGTGCAGAATAAGTTACACTATGCCGCCCACGGCCACACAGCAGCAGAAGTGATCTTCGAACGAGCCGATGCAGAAAAGCCATTTATGGGACTGACCACATTTCCCGGCGAACAACCCCGGAAAGAAGATGTACTGATAGCTAAAAACTATCTCAATGAAAAGGAACTGAAGATACTGAACAACCTGGTTTCCGGATACTTCGACTTCGCAGAAATACAAGCCATCAAACGTTCGCCCATGTATATGTCGGACTATATACATCACCTGGACCTCATCTTATCGACCACCGGAGAGCAAGTTTTGCAGAACACAGGCACGATCTCTCACGAACAAGCCAAACAAAAAGCGCTGGGCGAATACCAAAAATATCATGTCAAAACCCTGTCGCCTGTAGAAGAAGCATATTTTGACAGTATCAAGAAACTGACAGCCGAAACAAAGAAGAAGAAAAAGAAATAAAATACAATAAACAGTATCATGGCAATACAATTTGAACTCTACAAGTCTCCCAACCCCAAGGACGAAGAAGACAAGGAACTCTACCACGCACGGGTAGTCAACTTTCAGCATATCGACACCGACTATCTCGCCAAAGAAATACAACAAGCGACTTCGCTGACCGAAGGGGATGTAAAAGCCGTCCTCGAATCGCTGAGCCACTTTATGGGATCACGCCTCCGGGAAGGGGAACGTGTTCACCTCGACGGCATCGGCTACTTTCAAGTAAAGCTGAACAGTCTGGAACCGATCACCTCGCCCAAGCTGAAAGCAAACCAAATGAAACTCAAAGCAAACATCGGCTTCAAGGCGGATAAAAAACTGAGAAGTTCGGTAAGCGTCGTCAAGGTGGAACGCAGTAAACTGAAGTTACACTCAGTGCCACGCTCCAACGAAGAGATAGACAGACTGCTGACCGCGTATTTCAGTAATAACCAAATACTGACCCGCTCGGACTTTCAAGGACTTTGCAAACTTACGCTTACCACTGCCGCCCGACATATCAAACGACTGAAAGAAGAAAAGAAGTTGCAGAATATCAATACTCGTCAGAGTCCGGTTTATGTTCCGATGCCGGGATATTATGGTAAGCCGGAAGTAGAAGACACCGTAAAATAAGGGAAAGACAGAAAAATATGGCTTCAATAAGGGTGAGAGATGCTGCACCAGAACAAGAAAAGCAATGAGTATTGATAGAACTTTTGAACGATTGGTCTTTTTCATTTCCAAACAAGTCACTGCTTCCAAACTTTTCCTGCAATAAATGAATAGCGCCCATCGCTTCTTCGTAGGTGGCACGAAACTCCCGGCTGGGAGTAGTGGAGACTACTTCCAGTTGCTGGAAATCGTATTTATCAAGTGTGTCCAGACCATAAGTGTAGTCGGTGATGACACGCAACAGTCCGTTAGCCTCATCCAATGTTAGTTGCTTGTGCTCGATGACGTTGGAAAGGAGGTGAACAGTATTCTTCAAGTCTTCCAATTGCTCTATCTTTACTTGCTGGTTGATGGCATAACCTTTAATCAGGTATTCTTTCAAAACTTTGTTTGCCCAAACACGGAATTGAGTGCCGCGTTGCGACTTTACACGATAGCCGACGGAGATAATCACATCCAAATTATAAACAGCCGTCTCATATTGTTGGTCACTATAACTACCCATATGTGCAAATTTTGCACATGTGATATCACGTTCAAGTTCACCTTCCCTATAGACATTATTAATATGCCTGCCTATAACAGTACGATCCTTCTGAAACAATTCTGCCATTTGAGCCTGAGTCAGCCACACTGTTTCATCCTCCAACTTCACATCAATTGAAGTCTTCCCATCTTTTGTCTGATAAATGACAATATTTCCTCTATCGTTCATAAAATGCCTCCTTTTTTATGCATTGCGCCCGTCCATTGCCTTGGTTAGCAATGGACGGGCGTACAAATGTAATACTTTAAAAAAGAAAAAGGCGACATACCGGCCTTTTATTCGACCGGACAAACCCATAATTGACTCTTATATTAAAGCGATTGATTCAATAAAGTTATAATCGAACGTGCCGGAATCCGAACTGTTCTTCCACTCTTCACTTTCTCAACGGGTAGCAGATCTTCTCCTTCTACATCCGAAGTGCGATACACCTGCCATCGAGTTTTCTTGCCATTTATCTTATTGATTGAAAACTCTTTGTCTTCCTGCGCATAGTTAATGAGAACAACAGCGTATGAGCCGTCCGCATTTTGATAAGCAGAACACATCAGTCCTTTTTGGTCCGTATCGCCTCCGGGGATTAAATTCCCCGCTTGATCGAAAGCAGAAACCGACAGGCGGACAGCTCCCGGACGGATGAAACGACTATAATTACCCAAAGCCCACATGAGTTTGGAGTCTTCTACCCGACCATCTTTCAAGTCATCATTCGTGTATTCCCGAATCAGCCCGTCTTTATAATCACCGCCGACGGCACGCCACCACTGCCAGCTCTTCGCTCCCGCATACACGATGTCATGATGGATGATACGGGCAACGTAAAGTGCCGTCTTCATCGTACGGTCGAAGCCGTGACCGCCGCCTATCTCTTCGTCATTCCCCATGATACAGGTTTCTGACTGCCAGAAGCCGACGTTGTATTTATCCAAAGCTTCACGCAGTTGGCAGCGCATGGCACGCAATTCACTCAGAGGAGTCGTTGTCCAGTAGCTATGACCAAGCATCAGTCGGGGCACATTGGGCGTATCACCCAAATACGTATCCACACTATCCGGGCAGAAGAAAGCCTGAATCTGATAGCCACGCTGCCAGTCCGTCTGATGGGTACGGAGCATACAGCGATAGTCCGAAGATTCGTTCACCATAATCTGCGTATCCATTTTCCGGTTCACAAACTCCCGGCTCAGCAAACGGACGGTCCGGGCTACTTCCCGATTGGTTGCCGGAGAGCCTTCCTGCTTCGGTCCTACCCAGTTCCAATGCCCGTCCGGTTCGTTGAAAGGACAGATATAGTTGAACTTTATTCCGTCGTGCTTCTCTACTCCTTCTACTACATCGGCCAGGAAACGGGCATATTTCTCGTAACATTCCGGCTTCAGATTGGCGGTTCCTCCACGACCGGTATTGGTAGCCAGACCGTTCTGAGTATAATATACGGGAGGGGAATTCAGAAATGCGAGGAATTTAGTGACGCCCCGTTCTTTTGCCAGTTTCAGAAAGTTGCGTTGCCCCTGTTGCTTGTTCCAGTCGTAGGTTCCGTCGGCTTGCAGAAAACATTCGGTACGCATCCACGAAGAACCGATCTGACTGGCTTCCCCTTGTTCCGTACTGCCCGCCCCGACGTTGAAACGCCAAAGAGACAAGCCGATTCCCTTCGGTTTTCCATTCGCATCGTTCTCTGTGCTGAAAAGCCAGTCGGCTATCTGGTTCTGTTTCTCCTGCGGCCACAAGCCAAGGATGTGCATACTCCAGGCATCGGAAGCGCCGAAGTGTTCCATTGTCTGCAGAGGTTTGTCCACTTCAATCTGATAACGCAGGTCGGGGGCGGGTTGGGAACATCCGCCTACCATACCTATATATAAGAAAGCTAAGGCGACTGACAGTAATTTATAGTTCATCGTGAAATTTGTTTTTTATAATTTTTAAAGTGATAGTACAAAAATACGTGATTACGGCTAACTTTGGGGAATACAAAACGACCAAAAACTACCACAAATCTTGCAATGTCACAAATTATAAGGCTGAATAAAAACAAACTGGCAGGTTTAAGAATTCCTTGAACCTGCCAGTTATTATTTCATCGACTTAAAGCAACACCTTTTTCTACCTTGCTGATAACCTAATTCAGTTACTAGATTTATAAGCTCATTTAGTTGCTACCTGCATCTTCATCCTGATAGGTAAACGTACCCACCATCTGATAAGTCTTGCCATCCGCAGTATACTTATAATCTACATTAAAGACTTTCGAGTTCTGATTATAAGTACATGTACCATCAATCAAGTCAAAGTCCTCCCATGCCGAGATACTGACATTGTTACCAGCATCAACTTTCAGTACAACAGCATGTTTCTTGATATTGGCAGTTGTTTCCGCCTGTTGCTCGTTATAGAAACGTACTGCATTTTCTTCTGTAGCTTTCAATGTTCTGACTATAGTAATAGAAGTGGATGCAACTATTTCATCATTACTATCCAGTTCGTGCCGAAGAGCCTTGAAGATGTAATTACCTGAGTATTTATTTACCAGATTGAAGGATACAATAAGTGCCGAGTCCTTCTGGTTGATCTCATAACCGGCAGAAGAAGAAGCAATCTTGAAAGTTATCGCATAAAGCGAATCGCACTCCAGACCTTCTGTTTTAACTTTAAAGGGAACTCTCGCATAAGTTTCGCCGGCTTTCAATGTAGTAGTATAGGAAGGTACCTCAAAAGCACTGGCAGCAAGTCCCTGATATTTGATATCGGTGGCAAGGAACTTGAACTTTTTATTATACCAGTCAATTACACTGTTATGGCTTTCCAGAGTCACATCCACATTCCCGTCAATCAAAAGAGAGCCACTTACACCCACTGTAATGAATCCTTCCTGCACTTCACTGCTATAAGCAAGCTCTTTAGTCACAAGATTGCTGGAAGCGCCGATCAGATAGAGCGTCTTCTTATATTGCTCCTTATCAAGCGGGCTTTCATAATCACAGCTACTTAAAACGACCAATAACAAAAGTATCGGATATAGTATTTTATTGATATTCATAACAAACGTTTTTTACTTAATTATTAATTCTGTACTTCGTGTGCAAAATTACCATCCCGGATTCTGAACCAGTTTCGGGTTCTTATCCATCGTTGTACGAGGGATAGGCAGGAAGTAATCTTTATAAGAGAATACACGATGCGAACGAGTATTATTGATCACTGTTTCCGTATGGAATGCTTTACGGTCTGTGCTACGTGCAGCAATGTTCATACCTGTTACAGGCTCATTGTATGCATCGATCGCATCTCCCCATCTACGCAAATCGTGATAACGTCTGCCTTCACAGAAAAACTCCACACGTCTTTCACGCTTAATCAAATCCCGCATCGTAGTCACATCCCTTGCATCATCCGCTGTAATCCCCGGCAAACCGGCTCTATAGCGAACCATATTAAAGTATTTCACCATCTCGTCCACATCACGGCTCACTGTAATCCCATTCTCTTCATCGGTATATGTATTACTTCCCAACTCATTCAATGCTTCCACATAGTTGAGCAGCACCTCTGCATAACGCATGATCGGGAAAGTTTTCGACTTCATCATACCTTTCAGCTGATCCTCTACATAATGAATGTACTTCTTGCAGGTAAAACCAGTGTGGTTATAATCTTCAGGATGATCGGACGACGGTGCAGCAGTACCATTAGCATAGTAAGTAACTGTCTGCTTAGTTTGATTACCTTCGGTTCCGATGTAAGAAAGTCCGCTCCAGTAGCAATGGTTAAAACCTACGCTGGCATAGAAACGCATTTCCATCTTATCAAACATCTTAGCAGCATCGGATGGAAGTGTATAGTCAGAGAAAGACTGTGAACTACCACCAATGGCTTCCCAGTAATTTGTGGGATAAAGTGGTGAGTTATTGATGTCGCTACCGTCTTCCATACGGAAAGCTTTCACAGTCGCATAAGTAATATTCAACCCATTACCACCACCCAGGCTCGTAGGAGTAGCAATCCATGCCGGAGAGTCGCCAGCTGTACTAGAGTAGCCGCACATATAAATAAACTCGTCATTATTATAAGCCGGAGTTTCACCATTGAACATAAAAGCATAAGAACGAAGCGCATCTATACCTCCCGCTCCATTAGGATAGTTTTCGTCAGGCACATTCTCCGGTAGCGGTTTTGTGTCTAGTTTTCTCTCAACAGTGTGCAACTTATATTTAAAGCTACCAGCTTCCGAGCCCTTAATCAAACGTTTGGCAAGAAGAGCGGCTGTTCCCCATTTGGATTCGTCTTTGACCTGAGGCATAAAGTTGGTGCCGTCCGAACGCTTCCAGTCAGCATAAAACTCATTTCCGTTGTACCAAGGACTTGCTTCGATCAGTCTTACTCTTCCCATCAATGCCAATGCCGCTCCCGAGGTAGGCAGATTGACTAGGGTAGACGTACGGCTGGAAGGAAGATATTCGTATGCTTTCTCAAAATTCTCGCAGATATAGTTAATACAATTCTCGTATGTCTCTCTTTCCAATGACATGCTTTCCGCACTGGCATCCACATCATAAGCCGTTTCAGGCACAATGGGCACAGGTCCGTAAGCCTCTACCAGTTTATAATAGAAATAAGCTCTCAAGAAATAACAACGTCCCATAAAGTCACGCAAATCGCTCGTAGTAATATCCTCACATTCATTGATTCTTTCCAAGACGAGGTTGGCTTTACGAATACCTTTATACCAAGTACCATAGTTATTATAGAAATCACTCTGTGGAGTCACTTCGTCCACCATCAGCTGGATAGCTTTATGACGGGAGTCATTCCATGATGTAAAGTTCTCGTCCGAAGCTCCCTGATAAGGCGACCAAGCATTGGTCCACAAGTCTCCTTCATTAGGTAATAACTTTCCGGCACCATTGATATATTCTTCCAGATATTCCTTACGTTTAAATACAGAGTCTAGCTCAAAAATCTCATCGAAGTATGAGTCTACATCCAGGTAGTCGTCACAGGAGGTAAACATACTTCCTGTGCAACACATCAGTGCCATAGCGGCTATGCAATATATTTTTCTGAAATTCATAATTATACGATTTATGATAATGTTACAATTGAAACGGGATTAAAACGTCACATTAAGCTGAAGGGTGAATTTCCGTTGCAGAGGATACACGGCACCGTTTGACGATGCCTGCTCCGGGTCCCAAAGTTTCACCTTATCCCACACATGCAGGTTTTCGCCTACAAGGCTCAAGGTAGCGTTCTGTACACTAATCTTATCTCGCAACCATGCGCTGGTGAATCTATAAGACAACTCGATATTTTTCAATCTGAAATAGCGGCCATCTGCCAACCAAAAGGTAGATGCGCGGTTATTGTTCTTATTCTCACCATAAGTCAGACGCGGGAAACGCGCGTTCGGATTTTCCGTACTAGCGTCACCGGAATATTCTCTCGGTGTCCAGCGATTCTTTTGATCAGCTACAATGTTAAGTACATTGCCTCGCGTTTCCCAAGCAAACGGATAGTATCCTGACCCCCCATAGAAATATTGCACTTTACCTACACCTTCAAAGAAAATGCTGGCAGTAAACTGTTTGTATCTGAATTCAGCAGCAAAACCATACTGAAGAGTCGGAGTATTCGAATAGGATAACGGTACAATATCATCATCATTGATAACACCATCACCATTGACATCTTTATACTTAATGTCACCTGGACGCACATCAGAAGAATAGGTTTGAACAGGACTACTTTCAATATCTGCCTGATCTTTGAACAAACCTAAAGATATCAAACCGCGTTGCACTCCATAAGGAACGTCTACAAAAGACTGATAAGGATATACTACGCCTGATTGCTCCCAATAGGTTACGTTATTGCGGGCGAATGTCCAGTTGCCACGAACTGTCATTCCAAAATCTTTGGTGAAATTATGGTTGAACGTTATGTTTCCATCAAATCCCCATGATTCCATTCCACCGATGTTGGTATACGGATTGGTTACAAAACCTGCTTCTTCAGGAATGTTGGCACGTTGCTGGAAGATACCTTTGTTTTTATCCTTAAAGATGTCGGCAGTCAGTTCCACTTTGTCATTAAACATTTTCAGGTCTACACCAATATCCATTTTGGTTGTCTCTTCCCAGTTCAAGTCATTGGCACCTACGCGGCTCTCGCCAACGGTGCTACCAGGCCATGTTACTGAGCTATAATCGGTAGACACAGTAGAAAGGTACGGGAAACGGATTTTCTTGATACGGTCATTACCTACTTTACCCAAAGAAGCTCTGAGTTTGAAGAAATCGAGGAACGGAAGTTTTTCACGCGTCCATTCATACTGAGTAGGCACCCATCCCAAAGCTACTGCCGGGAACCACCCGTAGCGGTTGCCTTTCTTGAATTGCTCGGAACCGGTATATCCTACATTGAATTCAAACATATAAGTATCCTTATAAGAATAAGTAGCACGAGCAGAAATAGCCTGATAACGTTTAGGAATGGAACGAATTCTTTCATCCAATGTGGTGTCGTCATCATCATTATTCAGATAAGAGTCTTTATTTTCCTGACGGTAGGCATTAAGTAATCCGGTCACACGATGGTCTTCGCCAAAGATTCTTTCGTAATTGATATTTCCTTCAAAATAATACTGACGGGCAATGCGGCGATAATCGCTGTAAGTCATATCAGTAGCACTCGATGTACGTTTAGAGATCAATGCTCCATTCTGCTTTCTTCCTGTGGCGTAATATAAGTCCGGAGTCTTGGTACGATACTGGTCAAAGTAGCCGGTATAGTTAAACGAGAATACGCCTCTTGCAGACAGTCCTTTTGTGATGAAATCCAACTTCTGATTCAGACTGGCATTCATACGGGTGGCCTGTGTTTCACTGATCTTATACCCTGTATAGTTCAACTGTACATAAGGAGAAACCTCATCCGAGTTTCTACCAAATGATGGAAGAGTACCATTGGAGTATTTCACCGGAACGATTGTTGCCGGAAGATTAGCTTGCGCCGACCATAATGCATTGTTATTATCACCATATCCCGGAGAATTACGTTTAGTGATAATCGTTTCCATATTCAAAGAGAGTAGAGTTGTTTTAGTCATATTGGCGTCTACGTTCGCTCTGAAATTATATTGATGGTAATCCACATTAGTATTATGTTTACTTACCGACTTATCTTGTTTGAAAACAGCTCCTTGGTTCATGATACCCATACTTACATAATAACGTGCATTGGTACCACCACCAGAAAGACTCAGGTGATGTTGATTGTCAATCACATAGTCATTCAGAATCACATCTCTCCAATTCACATTCGGATAAAGATCCGGATCGAGACCGGAACGGAACAGTTGGATTTCAGAATTAGTATAAATCGGATTCTTACCTCTGACAACACGTGCTTCATTAGCAAGGTTTGCATAGCCCACTGCATCTACATACTCCGGCATGCGGGGAGAATAGGAATATGTGGCATTTGTCTTGAAGTTTACAGTTAACTTACCGGCTTTACCTCTCTTGGTAGTTACAATTACTACGCCATTGGCACCACGCACACCATATACGGCAGTTGCCGAAGCATCTTTCAAAACTGAGAAACTTTCAATATCTGCAGGGTCGAGTGTATTCAAGTCACCTTCTACACCATCAATCAAGATCAGCGCCGAAGCATTTGCCCCAAACGTACTGATACCACGTACCCAAAATTCAGAGAAGTTATTGCCCGGCTCACCACTACGAGTCACACCAATGATGCCCGGCACACGACCTTGAAGCATATTGGATACGGAAGTAGCAGGAACCTGCAACTGTGCCGGATCAACAGAAGTAATAGCTCCCACAACAGAAACTTTACGCTGTGAACCACGACCTACTACCACTACTTCATCCAAACTACTGATACTTTGTTTCAATACAATAGTCTCACGCTCTTTAGATTCGGTTACTTTCACTTCTTTATTCTCAAAACCTACATAGGAAAACACAACGGTAGATTTGGGAGGAATATTATTCAAACGGAACTTTCCGTCCAAGTCGGTGATTACTCCGATAGATGTCCCTTTCACAGCAACACTCACACCTATAAGTTCCAATCCATCTTCACCAATGACAGTACCGGAATATGTCAATCCTCCCTGCGCATAGGCCATAGAAGAGAAGATGCCGCATAATATAAATAAGATGCTTATTATTTTTTTCATGATTAATTCCTGATTAATGTGTTTATTCTACTGAGTACTTTCTTAAAGCCGGATTTTCACGCTGAGCAATCCAAAATCCACCATTCCCGTCATAACTGATATCTTGGGGATTTGCAAATAAAGCAATATCAGGAGAACCATCGTCATCACCTTTTACACCAGCTGTACCCAAAATAGTAGTTACATATCTTTTTTCCATTTTCTCATCATAAGCTATTTTACGAATCACATGATTATTCTCCTGACAAACGAAAATATTACCATCTTCATCTATTGTAAGGCCACGCAAAAACTGGAATTTTGCCTCATCAGTCAGAAAACCATCTGTAGTTCCTGTATTATTCTGGTTAATCTGCTCGTAAGCATGTGTACCATCTTCTTTTACCCAAACTTTCAGAATCTTATTTTTATCAGTAGTTACATAGAAACAATCTTCAAAAGCACTATAAGCGATGTAAGCGAAAGGACCGCCACTAAAATCATTATGTTCAAACAAAATCTCATTATTAGTTGGATTATCGACTTCAATACGTCCTAAACGACCTCTTGCTGTAACATAATACAACCATTTATTGTCGCCATCCAAAGCGACAGCCCAAAGGTCAGTACCTGAACTGATATCACAAAGCCGAGAAGGAACCCATGCCTGCGATTTCTTATAGACATAAACAGTATTAGCACCATTAATGGTAGCACCATAAGCCAATGTTTTATCATTAGATATCGCCACTTTCCCAACCACAGGACCGCTTTGGATAGTAATCACAGCATCTTCGTCTATAGAGACATAACGTATACTGTTATTATTCCATGCCTGACCTATGATACCCGACTGTTCATCAATGCAAGCTACACCAAACATCTGCCCAAAAGTTGCCTCAGCCAGACTTCCATCTTTACCGGCACCATCAGCTCGTACAAAATCACCGGCAATAGTAGATACATTCTCAGACACAGAATATTTAAAAGTCTCATCAGCCACCACAGTCTGATCATTCACCTTAACCGTAATCTTATTGAAACCTTCTGCCTGACGTGGCGCCATACAATAAATCGTAGTATTATCTACTCCCACTACGGCAGCCTTGTTCTCCTTTTCCATATTATCAGTAAATAATACGGTTACCGCAGATTTGTCATTTCCAAAGTTATTACCTATAATAATCACTTTCTCTGCTACCCGACCGGTATCCGGCGTAAAATAGTCAATAGTGACAGGTTTGTTCGGGTCATAGGAATCCGTACCTGATTCCTTGTTGTCATTACAGCACATCAGCACCAACGACAAAAACCCTAATAAGGGAAGAAATAGTCTTTTCATAACGTTTTTCTTTTTACATATTAAATTATTGGTTCACTAAAAATTCTTTATTGGCATATCAGCGTTATAAACGCAGGAAAATAAAACAGCACATATAATCAGGAAAAAGACATCGATTGACGAATGACTTTAGTTTTTTAAAGATTATATTAGTTTTCATTTTCATAATATTAGTTTATTTCGTTGTTATCTACAGCAAAGATACGAATGAGTGTAGATTTTACATTATAAAAATCATTCAAAAAACGTAGAGAATCATTCATAAACGATTTACACACGTTGGCTGCAAGAAACACAACTCCTTTCTTCCTCTTTAACAGGACTTTATATAAATATGAATAATATAGATCGAGTTTAATAATCTATAGAGTAGATATTCAATGATGACGGACTACCTTTATACAACGTCTCTACATTTATTATTAACGGTGCCGAATTATCGGAGTTATAACATCGAATGACTGCTTCACCCTTTTCATTCGTTTTCACATTCGGATTCCAGTATAGTGTGCGGCGAGAATCTTCCGTATAGAGAGGAGCGCCATTAGGATAAGCTGGTGAATAAAATTCCAAGGGCTCATTATATCCTTGTATATAGGTATGACGAATCCCGCGCCGGGCTTTATAAGTTTTGTTCGGGTCCCAGTCATCAATCGTAGTGATGGAGCAAACTACTACTGACGATTTCTGCAACGGACCTTTCTTCATAGTCTTTCTATCTTTCTCACCCCAAAGTGCATCTGGTCCGGAATCCGCACCTATAGCATCCTGCAAAGACAAATCACTCAAATCTCCATCCTGCCAGCGACCACTCCAAAAATTATTTGCTGTAAATTTCGTCACTCTATTACTCTGCTTGTTCATCACAAAAACAGATTCCCCCCCTGCCTGATCATAATAAAGCATGATAGATTTAATAGCATCCACATCTTTGTCCAACACATAATCCGTTTTACCATAAGATAAAACCCCGCCGTTGACTATAAATAAAACTCTTGAGTTATTATAGTGCAGGCTCAGCGAATCACTCAATCTGAAATTAGGATTTAATTCCTTCAACAGCATAGGCAGATTGTACACCGCTTCTCCTTTATCACGCATTTTATCTACCACCTGCGTTATATTATAATAACCCAGAATCTCTTTTTCAAAGCGTTCAGTTTGCTTCAATAACAAGTTCAGACGCTTGGCGTTCACCACCACTTCATCCAGCAAATGATGATCCGGTCCGAATACAGAATCTTTATAAGCAATATCCAAGGTGTCCAACAACTGTTTCAAATCACCCGCCTCTTTCCATTCCGGATTCAGCTCATAATAATCAAGTTTCCGTAAGGAAGGCTCAAAATTACGGAACAACTTCACGACTGCCTGCTTGTTCCACTTCTTTCCCTCGTTCCGTGTCTGTATGAGAGCATCCATAGAACCGCTAAAACCATCTACCGGCGCACTAAAATACCCCAATGAATCCGTTTTTGTCATACCTGCAATAGAGACCGAATCCCTGCGCGCAAGAATACTCACCCCGACATTCCGTAACGCCTTACCGAAATAAGATTCGACCTGTCCATACAGGGTCAGCGAGGTCTCCGGAAGATACCGAGGCAAGAAAGGACGTTTACCTATCAGTCGGGAAAGGTCATACTTCCGCCAGCCACGTACCAATAGGAGGACATCCAACATTTTGAAACGTTCGGCAGACTGGTTCTCAAAATAAAAACCGGGTTGATGAATATAGCCTTTCAGATCGGAGACAAGCAACAAATCCGTATAAATGGAATGATCATATTCCCGAAAATCAGACTCCACACCGTTGCGGATAGATACAGAAAGATTGGCCTGTACCGGACGATTCAGATGATCTCTCACTTTAATCCGGCAAGTCACCGGCTCAAAAGGGCGATATAGGGCGTGATCCGTTTTACAGGCAAGGAGCATGGAAGAACGCGGCATCACATAACAAAAACGCTCGCATAACGTTTCCCCTTTCAGATTGACCAGAGATATCTGTTGCACTCCGGGCGGTAGTTCTTTAGTCGAAATCCGAAATTGACAGTTCAATTCATCTTCAAAGTCCAGTGTCATACATTTGTAAGGTCGCCCCTGAGAAGATACAAAAACAGCCAGTGTGTCTTTCATTGCCTGTGAACTGCGGGCTACAGTGATATCCAACATTTCCCGCCGGTTATCGATTCGGAGTACATATCCTTGTGGAAGAGCTTCCGGAAGGTCAAACTGATAAGTGGAGCCTTCATAATCAATTTTTGCCACACCCGCCTTTTCTTCGGGCTTATACTCAAAGTAACCCATCCCGTCATGCAATGAACGGATATGCGCCAGTTCTTCACCACTCGGCAAAACCACTGTTCCCTCTACATCAGCAGCTCCTTTGTCACGGCTGGTGGCTTCAAAAGCTACAATCGAAGATATGCCTTTCACCAATTGTCCACCCTCCGGAAAAAAGCGGACTGTAAACTTCTTCTCTTTATCCTTCGGCCGCTGTTTCATCGAAGCGTCCATACGATAGGTAGCTATACTCCGAGGAGTCTCTTCATCGCTCAGCCGTTTCCGATAGACGGGTAATACACGGGAAAAACAGGAAGGGTTATCAAAAGCAAGCATCCACTTTGTATAGGCACGCATTTCATAATAACCGGTAAAGAAGGTATTGTTCAAAATGATTTGTCCCGTTCCCTCCCCATCCGTAAGCTGAATAATTTGCCGCTCTACGACATTTCCCAACTGGTCCAGTAATTCTACATACAAAGGTTTGCTGATCGTCGTCGGTAAGTTTTGTTCAGCCGTCACTACATACGCTTTGAACCAAATCGTATCACCAAGGTAATAACTTGCATTATCCAAATGAAGACTCACTTTCTCGCGAGGGTACGAATCTGCGAAGTTCTGCGCATAACGGAAATATCGGGAAAAGATTGTATCGGATGACTGCGCATAAGCGTTCACTGTACACAAGATGAACAGAGTGGTAATAAAAAATGCCTTCCAGCTTTTATCATGTTCGTGTAAAGAATCAGATTCCATTTTCTGCAAGTATTAGATTCGGTTATTTGATTGATTGCAAAATTACAGTTGTTTTATTTTATTCGCTGTAAAAATCATGCAGAAAGGGTAGAAAATCATGCAATGAATCATTTGTCTATACTAAATACAAGATTTATTTGTACTTTTGAGAGTGAATATCAAGGAATACATAATATCTGAAACGATGAAAACATACATTGCGGCTTTCTTCCTCCTGCTATCCGCCACATTTGTGGCAGCCCACCCTTACCTCATCCAAAGATTGGGAATAGAACAAGGCTTATCCAACAATTATGTATTGAGTATCACGCAGGACAAGCAGGGATTTCTGTGGTTCGCCACCGAAGAAGGGCTGAATAAGTTTGACGGAACCCGCTTTATCACCTACTATAAAGAGGAGCAATCTTCTTCTGTTCAAAGCATTACCGGCAACGAACTCAATGAAGTGTACGCCGATCCCGTGCAGCCTGTTATCTGGATAGCCACCCAGCGGGCAGGACTCAACGCTTATAATTACGAGACACAAAGTTTCAGCGTCTACCAATATAATCCGGAAGACCCGCAAAGTCTGATAACGAACGATGTCACTCACATTACCTCATCCGTACAAGCCGGCAAAGGGTTATGGGTATGTACTTATTATAGAGGTATAGAGTATCTGGACATCGCTACCGGGAAATTCACTCATTATAACAAAAGTACAGTACCCGCCCTTCCCTCTGAGCAGACCTGGACAGCCACGGAGGCTGAGGATGGCAAACTATATATCGGACACGTAGAAGGCGGGTTAAGCATCCTCTCCCTGAATGACAAATCCGTGAAACACTTCGTCCATGATCCTCAAAACCCGAACAGCCTTCCGGGGAACGATGTGCGTTGTATCTATAAAGATACCAACGGAAATATATGGATCGGAACCAGCAAAGGTCTGGCTCTGTTCAATGCCAATACAGATACATTTACCAACTTTCATAACAATCCGGGGAATAATCACGGAGCATTGTCAAGCTATATCTTCTCCATCAAGCAGCTCAAAGACAACAAACTCTGGATTGCAACAGAACTGAACGGGATCATGATACTGGACTTACAGCAAAATCAGTTTCTGCTGCCCGAACAAATACGCTTTGAGTTTATCCGCGAAGGGGACAATAACTACAGTTTGTCCAACGCCAGCGCACGGTATATCTTTCAAGACTCTTTTAATAATATCTGGATAGGGACTTGGGGAGGAGGAATCAACTTTATCAGCAATGCTCCTCCCGCATTCCATACATGGAGCTATTCACCCACCCAAATGAATGAAAGTTCGCTGAGCAACAAAGTCGTTAGCAGCGTCTGCGATGACGGACAAGGAAAATTGTGGATAGGAACTGACGGAGGAGGTATTAACGTATTCGAAAACGGAAAACGGGTGGCCATTTACAATAAAGAAAACAGAGAACTCCTGTCCAACTCAGTGCTTTGTTCGCTGAAAGACTCGGAAGGCAACCTATGGTTCGGCACCTATCTGGGCAACATCAGCTATTACAATACAAGACTGAAGAAGTTTCAGATCATCGAACTGGAAAAGAATCAGCTTCTCGACGTACGCGTCTTCTATGAAGACAAGAATAAAAAGATATGGATAGGAACTCACGCAGGGGTGTTCGTTGTAGACCTTGCCAGCAAGAAGGTGATTCATCATTATGACACCTCCAACAGCCAGTTGCTGGAAAACTTTGTACGCAGCATTGCCCAAGACAGTGAAGGACGTTTCTGGATAGGAACTTTCGGAGGAGGAGTCGGGATATATACGCCGGATATGCAACTGGTCAGGAAGTTCAACCAATACGAAGGTTTTTGTTCCAATACGATTAATCAGATATACCGGAGCAGCAAAGGTCAGATGTGGCTTGCCACCGGTGAGGGGCTGGTATGTTTTCCTTCGGCCCGCAATTTTGACTATCAGGTTTTTCAAAGAAAAGAAGGACTGCCCAATACACATATAAGAGCTATCAGTGAAGATAAGAACGGCAACATCTGGGCAAGTACCAATACCGGCATCAGTTGCTATATCACCTCTAAAAAATGTTTCTATACCTACGATCACTCCAACAACATCCCACAAGGAAGTTTCATCAGCGGATGCGTTACCAAAGATCATAACGGGCTCATCTATTTCGGCTCTATCAACGGATTGTGTTTCTTCAACCCCGATATTGCCATAAACAGTCCGCAGATTCCTCCTGTGGTTATCACTAAAGTGAGAATTCCCGGACGACTCACAAGTCGGGAGAAGAACGAAACCGCTATTCCCATTTCCGAAGGAGAGATAGAATTGACTCATGAACAAAATAGTTTTAATCTTACTTTCAACGTACAGGACTATTCACTGGCCAACCAGGTGGAATATGCCTATATGCTGAAAGGACTTGAAAACTCATGGTATACGATCAACGAGCAAAACAGCGTCACCTTCCGTAATATTCCTCCCGGCAAGTATGAGTTTCTGGTAAAAGCCCGCCTGCACAATCAGGACTGGTCGGAGGACATGACCTCTCTCAGGATACATATCACCCCTCCTCTCTGGCTGACATGGTGGGCAAAACTTATCTATATTCTGATCACTATCAGCATTATTTATACTATTATCCATGCCTATAAGAAGAAAATAGACCTCGAAAGCCTCTATACGCTGGAAAAGAAAAACCACGAACAAGAACAAGAATTGAATCAGGAACGCTTGCGATTCTATACTAACATCACTCATGAGCTGCGCACACCACTGACCCTGATCCTCGGTCCGCTGGAAGATATGCAGAAAGACACGTCACTGCCGACCAGACAGGCGCAGAAACTTTCTGTCATCCACCAGAGTGCCCTCCGGCTGCTCAACCTGATCAATCAGATTCTTGAGTTCCGGAAAACGGAAACGCAGAACAAAAAGCTATGTGTTTGCAAAAGCAACATCGCGCCCCTCGTTCATGAAATCGGACTCAAATACAAAGAACTCAATCAAAAGAAAGCAATCGACTTTCAGATTCAAATAGAAAAAGAAGAGATGCTTCTGTTCTTTGACAAAGAAATCATCACCATTATCCTCGATAATCTGATTTCCAATGCCATCAAATATACGGAACAGGGAAAAATAACCTTGAGCTTGTATCCCACCACACGAAACGGAGTCACTTATACGGAGATTAAAGTCAGTGATACGGGATACGGAATCTCTGCGGAAGCCTTGCCTCATGTTTTCGACCGTTACTATCAGGAAAGCGGCAAGCATCAGGCATCCGGCACAGGTATCGGACTGGCTTTAGTCCGAAATCTTGTAGAACTGCACGAAGGCGAAATCCGGGTGGAAAGCATACAGAACGAAGGAAGTACTTTCTATATCAGCTTATTAACAGACAATATCTACCCCAACGCTTTGCATGGAGACTCTACGAAGCAAACAGAGGAGGAAATGATATCAGAAGCTGTTCCGGAAGATTCTCAAAATACGGAACCGGAAACGAGCAAACCTATCCTGCTGATTGTAGAAGACAATGAAGATATACAGAAATACATCGCCGAATCTTTCTCCGACTCTTTCGAAGTAATCACAGGCAGCAACGGTGAGGAAGGGAAACAGCAGGCTCTCAACCGTATTCCCGATATTATAGTAAGCGATATCATGATGCCGGTAATGGATGGCATCACGCTATGCCGTCAACTAAAAGAGGATGTGCGTACCAGCCACATCCCTGTCATCCTGCTAACGGCCAAAGATTCATTGCAGGATAAAGAAGAAGGATACGAAGTGGGAGCGGATTCTTATCTGACCAAGCCTTTCAGTGCTTCACTGCTGCGAAGCCGCATCAACAATCTGCTTGATTCGAGAAAGAAACTGATTGCTCAATTCCAGCAGACCGGAACGAGTCATAACCCCAATTCTCATTTGGATGAAAAGCGTTCCATAATCACCGAGGCGCTCAGCAAACTGGATAACGAATTCATTGAGAAAATCACGCAATTGGTTGAGGACAACCTTTCTTCGGAGAAGATCGACATCACTTATCTGTCCGACAAGATGTGTATGAGCGGCTCTACGCTCTACCGGAAGATGAAAGCGCTGACCGGACTTTCTACGAACGAATACATCCGGAAAGTAAAAATGCAGAATGCGGAACGGTTACTCCTCGAAGGAAAATATAATATCTCGGAAATAGCCTATAAAATAGGAATGAACAGTACAGGCTACTTCCGTCAATGTTTTAAGGATGAGTTTGGTGTCTCTCCTTCAGATTATCTGAAGCAGTTCACCTCCCCAACTCCTCCACCATCGTCTTAAACAACGATCTGCTGTCATTCAGCGGCATATCCGTAGCCAAGTCCCAGCTCATCATTCCTTTGAGCTGCTGGTCCATCGCATAACGTGTCTTGGCACGGATATTATTTTGCCAGTCAAAGACATACACGTCTCCCTTATAGGTTACTTCGTTTTGTGCCGGCCCCGTAATCAGCCCGTCCTGCACAAAACTGAAGTAAGCCTCAGTCTTCTTTGAGCCATCTTTTGTCACGCCATAGAAAGGAACGCCTGCCACCAGCTTTTCCTTTGGAATGCCATAAGCCAACGCCATCTGTATATCCGAACAGTATTTCTCCATCGGGAAGCGAACCGGCGAAGGACCGTAACACTGATAAGAAATGAAATCGACCGCAGCAATCGCCTCTTTACTAATCTTATAACACACAGGATGCAGGGATACGCTGAACACATATTTATCTCCCAATACCTCTCTCATCTTCAGAATAGCCAGACTGTAATCTTCATACTCTTTTTCAGTCTCCGCCCATTCAAAATCCAGATCGATGCCATCGAGCTTATTCTTTTCCAGTATCTTCTTTATGTTTTTGGCAAATGCAACACGGGCCGCCTCATCTGCAACCATCGCTTTCCACTCGCCACTGGCAGCGCCCAGACGAAGTTTTGTCTTTGTTCCTTTCACATCCGCACGGACAGACTTTATCAATTCCTCCCAACTAGTCACTCCTTTCCCATTCTCAAAGATACGGGGATTCTCAAACGAAAGCGACCCGTCTTTATTGGGACGGACGTTCAGAAAAATCAGATCATCACTCGCCCTTAAACTCTCGGCAGAAATACGTCCGCGATTGTAGAAATTACCCCGTACATACGAACTAATGAAGCAGTTTTGTTGCGCATACAACGATAATCCGACAAACAAGAGAAGGAAAAATACAATTTTTCTTGGTAGTAGCATAATAATTGATAATTAATGGGTTTTGATCGCAAAAGTAGGTACAGGCAAAGAAAACAAATGTTCAAAAATCACTATAATACTTCCAAAAATCAACATAAAGTTTCTTATTGAGAGATGTAAAACAAAAACATCCTTTTAAAAAGGGAATTAAGTGTTTTACCGGAATCAATTACATTAAATCGCAAAAGTTTTCCGGATTATAATACAAAGTGAATAACAATCACTATCTTTAGGCATAAAATCAGTTCATATGATCATTTATCTACATGAAAGCAACCGTCTAACTTAGACTGACTTTTGAAGAAATGCAACATCTATACGTATATGAATAAACTCGTACTTACCGGTCTGCTGGCAGCCGGAACCATGACGCACCTGCAAGGCGCTCAACCTGCCGGACAACGCCCCAACATCCTTTTTATCCTGAGTGACGACCACACCTCCCAAGCCTGGGGCATCTATGGCGGAGTACTGGCAGAATATGCCCACAACGCCAACATCCGCCGGCTGGCAAAAGAAGGGGTAGTGCTCGACAACTGTTTCTGCACCAACTCTATCTCAGCACCCAGCCGTGCCAGTATCCTCACCGGTCTATACAGTCACCGGAACAGACTGTACACCCTTGCGGACTCACTGGACACCTCCATCCCCACCCTTGCCACCCTGCTACAAGCCAACGGATACCACACCGGACTCGTCGGCAAATGGCATATCCAGTCGCAACCGCAAGGATTCGACTACTACTCCATCTTCTACGATCAAGGCGAATACCGTGACCCGACTTTCATAGAGAGCACCGACCCGTGGCCCGGCAACCACCAGTTCGGCGAACGGGTGCTCGGCTTCTCCACCGACCTCGTCACCGAGAAAGCCATCCGATGGATGAAAGAGCAGGACGGCAACCAACCCTTCCTGATGTGCTGCCATTTCAAAGCAACGCACGAACCCTACGACTACCCGATACGCATGGAGCATCTCTACGACGGCGTCACCTTCCCCGAACCCGAAAACCTGCTGGACTGGGGACCGGAAACCAACGGCCGTTCTTTCAAAGGACAGACACTGGAAGAGCTGGAACGCCGCTGGCGCATCGCATCACAGGACCCCGACAAGTGGTGGTGTCGCTACCCCGGACTGCCGTTCAGCACCGAAGGGATGCAACGGACGGCCGCCAGACGTGCTTCCTACCAAAAGTTTATCCGTGACTACCTCCGTTGCGGCGCTACCGTCGACGACAACATCGGCAAACTCCTAAACGCTCTGGACGAAATGAATATCGCCGACAATACCATCGTCATCTACGTCTCCGACCAAGGCTATTTCCTAGGCGAACACGGCTTCTTCGACAAACGGATGTTTTATGAAGAATCGGCTCGTATGCCTTTCGTTATCCGTTATCCGAAGAAGGTACCCGCAGGAAAACGTCTGGACGATCTGATACTGAATGTCGATTTCGCACCGACGCTGGCAGAATTTGCCGGAGTAAAGATGGAGAATGTGCAAGGAGACAGCTTCGTCAGCAACCTGGAAGGCAACACGCCGACCGACTGGCGAAAAGAAATCTACTATCGCTACTGGACCAATCATGCTATTCGTCCCGCGCACTTCGCCATCCGGTCAGACCGTTACAAGCTGATCTTCTATTATGCCCGAAATCTAGACATGACTGATACGGAGAACTTTGACTTTACTCCGTCATGGGACTTCTATGACTTACAGAATGATCCGCACGAGAATCATAATGCATACAACGATCCGAAATATGCACCTGTCATCAAACAGATGAAGAAAGACTTATTGAGACTTCGCAAAGAAACCGGAGATACGGACGAGAAATATCCGGAAATGCAGAAACTGCTTGAAAAATACTATAATAAGTAAGTGACTGGTACGGAAACTGAACTGTCGCATTTATAACTTGAACTTAGGCAGCTGCTACAAGTGAAAAAGATAGCAGTTTTGCCCTAACGCTCTCATTATTCGCGTGTATCCCTTTATTCATCGGCATTTCAAGCATTACAGCAAGTATGGTGGCAGAGTGAGAGCAAAGGTTTGCTCTCACTCTGCCACCACGGCATATAGGTCGTTTATCCTACATTATACTTTGATTTACTGGGTATTAACATCTGACGCGTCAGCTATTAACGATTGTCATGTCAGCTATTAATAATTGAGAAATCAGGTATTAACAGCTGAGAAGTCATCCATTATTGACTGAAAAATGAAATAATACCTTTCGAACGGACAGGTCAATCAGAGCAACTTATGCGGTCAAGTGAGTTGAATCGAGCTGTCATATGAACGAAATCGACAGTTGTTCCAAGAAGTTTCATTACTTGAAACAGTTTGTTTCATGCCTTGAAACACTTGGTTTCAACAGGTGGAACTAATGATGAAACTACTTGTTCTGAATATATCATGTAAAGGGATGAAGAAAATGCTGCAGATGGCAGATAAAAATGTATTAATGTATTAAAGAACGCCATTCAGGAGTCCGTGAAACTTCAAAGTTGTGCAAACAAAACCAATAAAGACAATCATATCCCCGTTTCTGCTAAAACATAATGGAAGAAAGAATTTTATTTTCACAAAAAACGACTATCTTTGTCCCTGTAGACAACGATTCACGGATAAAACCCATGTCAAAAGACTCACTTTGTGCTCAACATACAGATTGCTCAGGATGCCCCAAAGCGATGGAAAGTACTCTTATTCACAGAAATCTGCTCAGAGGGCAGCATATTCCGAAGGATAAGTGCACGCAAAACTGCATGCTCTTTATGATCGAGGGCGAATTGCTGATCAACAGTGACGAACATCCCGGAACGACACTACACGAGAAACAGTTTATCCTGCAAGCCATCGGCTCAAAATACGAGATACTGGCACTGACGGACGTATCATACATCCTTTTCTGGTTCAACGAACTGCCGTTGCTATGCGAAAACCGCTACCGTGAAATCATCGACCAGGCAGAAGGCCCGCTGACCTACACCCCAATGGTGATGAACCCGCGCCTGTTCTATCTCATCAACGACGTAGCCGCATACCTTGACGAATCGACACCCGCCTGCGGCAAATATATCGACCTGAAATGTCAGGAGATGGTGTATATGATCACCAATTACTATCCCCTGCCCCAGTTGAGGGCTTTCTTCTACCCGATCAGCACCTATACGGAAAGTTTCCAATACTTTGTCATGCAGAATTACAGCAAAGCGAAGAACGTCGAAGAATTCGCACATCTGGGAGGCTATAACACCACCACCTTCCGCCGTCTCTTCCGAAACTTATACGGCGTGCCCGTCTACGAATGGATGCTGGAGAAAAAACGGGAAGGCATCCTCGAAGACCTACAGCACTCTAATATGCGGATTACAGAGATTTGCAACCGGTATGGTTTCGACTCGCTGTCCCACCTTGCACACTTCTGCAAAGACTCCTTCGGAGACACCCCGCGCGCCTTGCGCAAGAAAGCGGCCAATGGCGAAAAAATCGGAAAGATCACCGATTAAGGAATTATTTCTTTAATTCTTTGGTCAATCAATCTATTTCCCCTATTTTTGCAGTCTGTAAGAGGTGTAAAACGTCGAAATTTTAGTTCTAACAATTAAATAATTTAAATTCAATCATTTATGTGGTTAAGTAATTCATCTGTAGGAAGGAAA
>ENA-UPXC01001462-UPXC01001462.1-human-gut-metagenome-genome-assembly--contig:-NODE-1462-length-33701-cov-15.071556_pt1 | contig 33701 bp, 28 predicted proteins | sample MGYA00250047_ERZ773371 | MGnify/ENA primary metagenome ERZ773371 (study PRJEB29103, sample SAMN06111975) | human gut metagenome | biome: human gut; feature: ankylosing spondylitis patient; material... | reverse complement strand
TTTTTCTTTATTTTATCATGAAAAAGGGCGTGGGAATATATGTTTTGTGCAACTTTTATTTTTCAAACACGCTCTAGGGGAAACAGACGAAAATAAAAAGAATAGACCATAGTAAATGTAAAGATATCACTGCGTAGAAAATGTCTGTCCGGCATTTTTACTTGCTCTCACATTACATTTACTATGGTATTATTTCTTTTTTCGTCTGTTTTCTCTAATGAATAGTAATAGTAAAAGCCTTTCCTAGTGATTTATAGTTAGAGATAGAGATTTCCTGAGCATCATCAGTGTTTGTGGTGCTGACTTCAATTTCAGTAGATTCTGCTACTGTTTTTTCAGTGGATTCTGCCGTTTCTTCTGTACTATTAACAGAGGAAGACAGAGGAAAGTCATTATAATATGGAGTTAAAGTGAGGCAGGTGGCTTTAGGGGAAATATAGCCGGTCATTCTGTCTACTGTAAAAGTACCATTTGTTCCATCGGCGGTATCAAGGTAGAATTCTACAGGGTTTCCAAGGTCATCTTTTCCTTTCAATATAATGTCCCCAGAGAGTCCAGTATTATTTTTTGAAATAGTAAATGAGATTTGCTGGTTTACGATATTACTTCTATAATTTTTTAAAGTTATTTTTGTTTTATTTGGTAAGGTAAAAGAATGATTTAATGCTACGTTTGTTGTTTTTGCATTTAATTCTTTACCGGATGCCGCAAATTTTAATTTTCCAATAGAGGTATTTGATTTATCTAATGTGGAAAAGTTAATCGTAAAATCAGCTTTCTTTGATAAAATGGAGGAATCATTTAATTGTATTTCACTTTCAGAAATAGAAGTTAGCTTGTCGATAGGAGTAGAACAGATGCCGACACTTTCTACAATAGGTTCTCCAGCGATAGTAAGGTCTATATCAATTGGCAATTCAGTGATAGTTTTGATATTTGATTTTTTCAATACAGAACTGTCTTTTATTTTTGTTTTGTAGGAAATGATAAGGCTATGTCCATCAAGAATTACTTCATTTAATGTGATAGTGATGCCGTTTTTGGATATAGATTTACCAACGACAGTACTGTAAGGACTAAGGTCTTCTTTGGTGCCTAAAAGTGTGGATAAACTTTCCATAATCTGTTGGGATTGTGCGTATACGTTCTGCCTTACCGGAGCACTGCTTCCACCAAGAAGAATAATAAAGGCAGCCGCGGCAGCAGCATATTTTTTCCTGGTGTGTTTTTTAACGGAAGTTTTTTTCTTTAAAGCAAAAGACTGTTTCCAGTTTTTTAAATCAGTACTTGTAATATCGACAGTTTCAAAAGTATCTATCTGATTGTCAATGTCATTTAATAAATCATAAATATCATTTTTCATAACTCGTACCTCCAGTCAGATGAGTTGAATTTGTTTGAGGGAAAAGGGAACGCAGCTTCTTTTTACTGCGGAAAAGCCGATTATACAGTACAGGCTTGTTTGTATTCATTTCTTTGGATATCTCATCAAATGGTTTTTCTTCTACATATAGTTTGATGAAAAGCTCTCTATCTTGTGGTTTTAGGCAGGATAACATTTGCTTTGTTTCTTCAGAAAATTCTTCTTCAAATTGTGTGTGTAATTCTATTGCATCGTCCAATCCTTTAGTATATTGCGCATTTTCCCAGCTTGTTTCCAAAAGATGATTTGCGTATTTTCTTTTATAATCAAGAGCTTTTAATCGGGCAATTCCGCCAATCCAGTTTGCAAATGGATTACGGGCGGAGTCATATGAGTCGATATGTTCCCATACAGCGAAGAAAACGTCATTCATACATTCCTCTTCGTATTGAGAAAGAACATTCAGATAACGATGCACAACAGACTTTACAAGTCCACCATAATGTACCATCACATATTCTAAAGCTCTCTCATTTCTGTGGGATAACGCTTCCACAAAATTCGATTCTTTTATCTTCATAGGTTACTCCTTTATGTACATTCGAATGTAAAAAATATATGGATAATTATATCGGTTACATTATATATTCGCAAATAAGGGATGAGAATCTCTCACTTTTTTGAAAATATTTTGATTTTTTTGAAAAGGCTGATTTCCGTTTCCCAAACCGCAGAGAACCGAAAGATTTATTTCCTTTGAATGTTACCCTAAAACCTGTTAAGATGGGAGTAGAAATTTTCGAAAGAGGAAACCACCGATGGATTATATTGATATTTTTATAAAAAACGATTATATAGATTTAAAGCAGATTGCAGAGAGTGGACAGTGCTTCCGCTGGAAGAAAATATGTCCGGGCAGATATTTTGTTATTTCTGATGGACGGGCGGCATGTTTTTTTCAGGAAAAGACAGGAATCCGTATTTTGTGTCATGAGAAGGATGAGGAATATTTTAGAAGGTATTTGGATTTAGATACAGATTACGGGAAAATAATAGAACGGATTGATCCGGAAGATTGCTTTCTTTCTGGAGCGGCGAAGATGGGAAAGGGGATTCGGATTCTTCGCCAGGATTTGTGGGAAATGATCGTTAGTTTTATTATCAGTCAGAGAAATAATATTCCACGTATTATGAAGAGTATTGATACATTATGTGAGAAACTTGGAGAAAAAATAGTATTTAATTATGAAGAGGAGCATCTTATTGGTTATAGTTTTCCGGGACCGGAAGTGCTTGCAAAGGCCGATCTGTCGGAGTTTAAGTTTGGATACCGGGAGAAGTATATTCGTCAGACGGCAGAGGATGTTTTGACTGGAAAGTTTGAACTAAGTGCACTTCAAACAGCCGTTGCAAAAGGGGCATCGCCGGAAGAGGGAAAGGAGATGCTGAAAAAACTTCATGGAGTGGGAGAAAAGGTAGCATCTTGTATTCAGCTTTTTGGTTTACATCAGCTTTCCTTATTTCCGATTGATACATGGATTGCCAAAGTGGAAAAAATGTATTATAACGGGCATTTTCCAGTAGAAAGATATGAAGGGATAGCTGGTGTGATGCAGCAGTATCTTTTTTTCAGAGTTCGTGAGGAAGCAGAAAAACGTGCCTGCTTGGAAGTAAAAGCAGATAAGATGCAAAAAGAAAAGCCAGAAGAGATACGAAAAAACGTATCAAAAGAAGTTTTAAGAAAGCAGGAGAAGAAAGAATATAATCTTTCCGGGAAAATGTTATATGTATCGGATTTGGATGGTACCTTATTAAATAGAGATGCGTTACTTAACGAAGATGTGCCTAAACGGTTAAATGCTCTGATTGAGCAGGGACTTTGTTTTACTGTTGCTACAGCGAGGACCTATGCAACTGTGAATTCTATTATGAAAGATGTCAATCTCACCTGTCCTATGATTTTGATGAATGGAGTCATGCTCTATGATCCGGTAAGTAAGAGCTGTATTAATGCGGAGATTATTGAAAGAGATTCTGTGGAATATATTTTAAAAGGAAGAAAGAAGTTTGGAGTGACAGGGTTTGCCTATGCGCTTTCGCCGGAAATTTCCGAAGATTGCTCAAAGTCTGGCGAAACATCTGTTGTAGATAGTGCCGGACGAGTCGGCAAGTCTGGACGAAAGATGGCAACCTATTATGAAAAAATTGCGACACAGCATATGGAAAAGTTTTATACGGAACGAAGAGATTTATACCATAAGCCATTTAGTAAAGTGGAAAGATTAGAAGATATTTCAGGTGAAGATATCATTTATTTTTCTATTTGTTATGAAGAAGAAGTGTTACGGCCATTTTATGAATATTTGCAAAAGGATGAGCGACTGAATCTGAATTTTTATAAGGATGTTTATGGAGATGGTCTGTGGTATTTAGAGATTTCGCATAAAAATGCTTCAAAATATTATGGAATACAGAAGCTGCGAAAGCTTCTTCATCCGGCCGCGATTACCGGAATGGGTGATAATCTGAATGATATTCCTTTATTTGAAGCTTGTGATCGTTCCTGTGCGGTAGGAAATGCACATAAGGCAGTAAAAGAAAGGGCAGACTATATTTTAGATACCAATCTGAATGCGGGAGTGGTAAAATTTCTGGAAAAGGAAATGAAATAAATTATCAAGACAGCCATAGAATCTGGAATTTACCGGAGACTATATAGAGAAGATAGTTGACAAAGAGTTTTGATAATATTAAAATATAGATATGAAAACTACATTACATGGAAATGAGAACACAGATTGCATTGCAGTAAGAGAGAATGCTTCATTTTGAGTGATATTTGCAGTGTATTAATTTCTGTGTATAGTAATATAATAATGCATACTGGAGGATGAAATGGATTACAAGATTATTAGTGATGGCTGTTGTGATTTAGAAAAAGAGATCATTGAACAGTATAATTTACGTATTATACCTTTTTATATATCATTTGATGAGGAGACATATTATAAAGAGATTGAAGAAATCGGAATTCGTGAAGTATATGAGCGAATGGTAGGGAATCCAGATGTATATCCGAAGACCTCTCTTCCATCTGTACAGAATTATATTGACGTTTTTACGGAATATGTGAAAGAAGGAACACCGGTAGTCTGTATTTGTTTTACTCCATCTTTGAGTGGTTCTTACAACTGTGCATGTAATGCCAGAGAAATTGTTTGTGAGGATTATCCGGATGCCAAAATTGCGGTGATTAATTCTGAAGCAGGAACAGTAAGTCAGGGTCTTATGGTTATTGAAGCAGGAAGAATGTGTCAGAATGGAGTTCCTTATGAACAATGTGTAGATATTCTTGAGAAGATGAAAAAGACGAATAGAATCTTCTTTACAGTCGGTAACACAGATTATTTAAAACATGGCGGACGAATCGGAAAGCTTGCAGGAATCGCAAGCAGCGCCCTTTCCTTAAAGCCTCTGATTACTTTAGTAAATGGTGAGATCGAAGCTTCAGGAATCGGACGAAGCCGTAAGAAGACAGTTGCCAAAACGATTGCGTTAATGGATGACTATTTTAAAGAAACCGGAGATGCGATGGAAGACTATTCTTTCCGCGTTGGTTTTGGTTACGATATAGAGGAAGGCAAGGAATATTATAATACCGTTGCGAACCATATCTATGGAGAGAGCCATGTAGATCAGGTGGGAATCTGCCAGATTGGGGCAACCATTGCGGTACATACCGGACCATATGCGATTGGAATCGGGTGTGTTAAGAAGTATGAGAATTATTTATAATCTAAGCCAATCCTATTCAAATAATAAAAAAGACCCCACGGAATATAGCTTCGTGGGGTTTTTACTAAATAGAGTTTGAATAGTAAGAAATAATAGAATGTATAAACCAGAAGATATGGTTATTACTTCTCACATTTGCAGAGGCAACTATTATTCTACTTTCTCCGGGAGCGTCTCTCCCTGCCTGAGGCAAAATACTATTTATAAAAATACCAATTATATAAAATGTTTAAGAGAAACTTATTTTACTTTCACAGTTTTCACTTTGCTGTATGCCCCATAAGTCTTAGTCTTTCCAACCTGCTTGTAGGAGCGTACTTTTACAAAGTATTTCTTTTTAGATGTTAATTTCTTTACTACTTTGCTTGTTGTCTTGTTACTCTTTACTACAATTGTTTTCTTTCCTTTGAAAGATTTCCTTGTGGAATATGTGATTTCGTAACCGGAAGCTTTTTTATCTTTTTTCCAGGATACTTTGATTTTTTTCTTTCCATTTACTTTTACTTTTGTAGTCTGTTTTGCAAGTTTTACTTTTGTGGCTGTTGTGTTTGGCTTCTTTGCTGTAGTAGCAGGTTTTGTAGCTGGTTTAGCAGCAGTTGTTGTATTTGGTTTAGAAGCTGTTGTACTGTCCGGTATGGATGGTGTTGGTGCTTCTGTGGATTGATATGGTTTTAATAATTCAGTAAGTTCATTGATTAAATCAGCAGCATCGGCACTGGTAGAACTTTCGTTTGCTAAGAGTTCTGCTGCCTCATTTTTATGTGCTAATAATACACTATCATCAGCACCGGCACCTTTTAATGCAGTTTCAGCCTGTTTGATAAGTTCCTGTAACTGTGCTTTTTGAGCTTCTGTTACAGGGATTGCGACGTAGATATCAGCGTAGTCATCACAAGAAATAGTAACGCTGTAAGTTCCACCCTCCGCATCAGATGGGATAGCATTTAAGTCAAGAGAAACGTTTTTTGCAATAGCTCCGGAATACAGAGTATAAGGAGTCTTCTTATGACCTGCTCCAACAGTATATGTTACAGTCAATGTTCCATTTTTAACAGTAGGAAGCTGATTTAAAGTAAATGATTTCATATCGTCACTGAAAGTACCGCTGATTTCTTCAGAGTAAGCCGGTTTTATAAAGATTCCATCAGCGAAAGTATAAACATAGTTACCTTCTGGTGTTACATAAGTAATTTTGTTAATTGTTTTATTCACAAGCTTTGCAAATTCAGCCGTATTATCTGATTTTGCAATTCCCATAGTAGCCGCTTCATTATTAACATTAAAAGATAATTTATAAGGCTGCACCCATATATTTGCAAGATGTTCTAAGCCTACTTTGTAGCCGTCTGTTGTTTCAAGGATGATTCCCTGAATTGTAGAATTAATGGAAAATCCTTCATCGCTTCTTGTAGTTCTTAAATATTTTGTACTTTTTTCAGTAACAGAAATTTCGTATTCTCCCCAGGTAGATGCAGTTGCTAAAGTTACGGAAGCATCCGTTACTGTGGCAACAGTATTGCTGTTAGAAACATAAGAACCGTCTTTCTGAAGTGTTTTATACTGAGAAGGAACCTGTGTAGGATTTTCATTTAATGTAATATCAGAAGCTTCCTCACATGCTTTGCTTAATTCTTCGTTTGCATCTTTTAAAATAATGGATTTAACATAAAGGTCAGAATCAACAGCAATATTTACATTCGCAACACCTTTTACATGATATCCTCCTGCAGCTTCTGCACTTTCCTCCTCATAATCTGTCCAGGCATTAGATAAAACAGAATACTTAGAAGTGCTGGCAGTAGTAACAACATCAAAGCTGTCTGTACTGCTTACATCACCAGAATAGAATTCTTTGTAAGTTAAATTTGATTTGCCATATAAAGTTCCAGAAAGTCCGGAACCATCTATCAACTTATAATATAATCCACTGTTTCCAATCTGAGTATAGCCTTCTAAAGCTTCTGCAGAATATGTGTAAGTGCTGCCTGCGATAGAAACGGATTTTGTTCCTTCTGCTGCAAATGCAGGAACAGAAAGCTGGCTGACAGACATAAATACTGCCATAGAAGCTGCCAGAGCCTTAGTTAATAATTTTTGTTTTCTCATTAAATTTGTAGTCTCCCTTCTTTTCTTGTATACTTTTAGAAACTGATTATGAAATCAAACATAAAAAATTCCAAAAGGACATATTTGATAAGAAAATAAATATATAAAAATCTGTGCACTGATTTTTAAGGCAAAAAAATTAGAGAACTCTCCCTAGCGCGCATATGGAGTGCGTTAGTGGAGGGTCCCCTACCAGGTTTTCATGCATGAATATCTAATAAAAAGATATTAAGCACCGAAAATTCAATTCAAATCTTGTAAGTCTGAGATAGAAAATCTATTCCGCAATTAGATAGTACTATATAAAATTAGTTGTGTCAAACAAAAAATACCAAATGAAAAAAGTTCTCAAAAAAGGGAATGCTTAAATACTAATTTGAGGAAGAATAAGGGGATTGTCCAGAAGTCTATGGCTTTCCAGGAAATCAAATTCCAAGAAACTGACATTTATATAAGGAGTTCTATTTCTTTTGCCGGTATCCCTTGCTATTTTCTTATGGCGAAATAGTTCTTTGATTAAAAGTCAGAATCTTCTGGAGAATCCCCTTCTCTTTCCAATATAAATCACTAATTTGCTATTTGTTATCAAAACCAGACAGCCACTGAAATAAAATTTTATGCTGAATTATAAGAAGACTATGATAAAGAAAAAAGAATGGCTATAAGTATTGCATTTTGTGACTTTGCGCTATGGAATTCTGACCATAGGAACTTGGGACTCGTTTTTCCCAAGTTCCTGTTTTTCTGGGTAGAATGGAATGCTTAGCGCAACGGAACAAAATCAAACTTATAACCATTCTTTTTTCTTTAGAAGACTAGCTACAATTCAGCACAATATCTTCTATATAAAGCGGCCTCTGTGTCCTCAGCAAATTAGTATTTTGTCTTCACAGTTTTTATTGCAGACCATTTTGATGTAGCTGTCTGATATCCGGCTTTTGTATATACAGCGCGGATGCGGACTTTATATCTTGTTTTCTTTTTCAGTTTCTTAAGCTGAGCAGATGTGATCTTAGCCTTGGAAACTTTAATTGTTTTTGTAGCTTTTTTGTTACCGAATCCTTTTGTTGTGTACTGGATTTCGTAACCTGTAGCTTTCTTAACTTTTTTCCATGTAATTTTTGCTTTGTTCTTTGTTGTTTTTCCGACTTTAAGAATCGGTTTGGAAAGTTTTACATTTGCTTTCTTTAATGCTGGTTTAGTAGCAGGTTTTTTAGTTGTTGTTGTGCCTGGTTTAGAAGGTGTTGCAGGTTTAGAAGGAGTAACTGTTTTCTCTTTTAAGCCTGAAAGAGCTTCTGTAAGTTTTGTGTTTGCGGCATCAACAATTGCCTGTGTATCAGCAGATGCTGCTTCTTTTGCTTTTGCTAAAGCAGTCTGAAGTGCTTTCCAGGTTTCAGTAGTATATTTGCTGCTATTAAGTGCCTCTGCTTTTTTGATAGAAGCTTCAAGGGCAGAAGTATTCAGCTGTACAGTTCCGGATACAGATGGGTAGCCGGTAGATGTAAGTTCTATTGTGTAAGAAGCAGATTTATCTGCAAATACAGGTGTGGAAGAACCATCTTTACCTTTAATTGCTGCATTGAAGTTAATGTTTCCGTCTGCATCAAATAAATCTGTGGCTTCAATTCCGCCTTTACCTGTTTTTTCTACACCATTAATTTTAATAGATGTAATATTATTTACATATTTTTTAAAGCTAACACCGGCAGGAAGAATAACCTGATTATTTTTATTAATGGAGATATCTCCAGTATTGTAACCAGATTCTAATGTGAAGGAGACTACAATATCAGAGTAAGTATCATCTGTAAATACCATAGAATAGGAACCCACACCAGTATTATCTGTAGCTTTTATCGTCAGAGTATTGTTTGCATATGTATAATCTGTACCTTCTGTCAGGACAGTTTTTCCGATACTTACGCTGCTTAAAGTATAATTAGAACCGGAAGGAATAGCAGTGGTATCTACAGAAACGGTTGCGCCATCTTTAAAGTTATCGTTGGCGGTAGCTTTAATACTGTCGGATACAGCTAAAGTTTTACATTTTAAATTAGTGTTGATCACAATATCAGCACCGTCTTTTACAAGATAAGTAACTTTTTTAATTGTTTTACCTTGTAAAGCTTCATGACGCTTATAATCAATTGTGTTTCCATGCTTTTCTTTAAATCCCTCTGTTACGGCAAAGGAGAATTTTCCTTCATGATAGATGTTTTCCAGATGCTCCATACCGTATTTATTACCATCTTCGTCTTCAACAATGATACCAAGTAAGGAATTTTTAGCATCTAAATTAGAAAGAGGGCTGTTTTCAGAGGTTACAGGATCTACTTCGTATTGTCCGTAGGAAGACTGTGTTTTGATAGTAAGTGTATCGGAAGTATCTTCTCTAACTTCAGATTTCATAGCTGTCAAAGTACCATCACCATTTAAGATTTTATATTCAGATGGTGCTGTATCAGATAACTTCATAGAACCAATAATTTCCAATAATTTATTGCTGCATTCTTTCTTTTCGGAAATAGCCTTTTTCGCATTTTCATATAATGAAGTTGGAACAGCAATATTTACGTCTTTTATACCGATAATAGAGCCACCCTGTCCGTTTGCATTATCTTCTGAATATGTATTGGAGAAATAAGATTTGTATTTCTTAGTTGTTGCACTACTTACTGCATCATACATACCACTTTCGCGGTAAGAAGCTGCTTTATCGGAAGTGAGGTCTAAAGTAGTATCCTCTTTTACATTATTTAATTCTCCGTAATAGAAGTCTGCATAAGAAAGATTCGCTGTTCCGTATACATATTTATCAAGAGCATTTTTAGCGGCTGTAAGATGTTTTACTGCCTCATCAACCTCTGCCTGAGTAGGAGCCTCTTTTGCTAAAATGTCTTTTGCTTCTTTTAATTCTGTTTCGAAGCTATTCCAGCTCTTTTCTGTATAATCCGATGGGTTTAATCCTTCAACAGAAGAAACAAGTTTGTTTAACTCAGTTGTATCGCCAGCATTTGTGTCAGGTTTTACAATGTTTGTATCAGTAGCTTCAAAGTTATATGTAGAATCAGCGTATCCAAGAGCATAAATGGTTAAGCTCCAGTAGCCAGTTCCGTCATATCCTTTTGGAAGCTGGCAGCGAATAGAATTTGTAAGACCTAACTGGATTCCCATACTTTTATGCATCCAGTTATCAGCAGCAAACTTTGTTCCGTAAGTGGCAAGTGCCTTAGAACGTGTGCTGTCATTTCCATAGTAGGTCCATTTTACAGCCTGCATATTAGCGCCAAGATCGCCGTAATTTTTTGTGAAATCTACACGAAGAAATTCACCGTAGCTACCGCTTGCATCCTTTACAGTTGCTCCCATATTGTTTAAATCAGCAGTTTTAAGAGTCTTATCTTTAATACCAGAAGAAGAGCCGTTACTTCTTTGGGTAAATGTGAAGGAACCATCACTCTGCTTTTCGGCAGTCTTTAGGCCATTGGTATCCTTATCAACAGATGCAGTAACATTATAATCCTGCAGATTCTTTTCTCCATAGCCGCCAATTAAGGTACCGTTATTTTCTACAACGGAATACTTTTCTTTAAAGCTGGCATAGTCAGAAGATTTTACTTTGACAGGAACATATTTTAATCCAAGAACATCATATTCTGTCATAGTCTGTGTAGTGCCATTGGTTAAGGCGAGAGTACCTCTGTTCCATCCGGCACTGGTACCATCTGTAAAGTAGACAGTTTTTCCATCACTGCTCCAATGGGAAACACTATATTCTCCTTCAGCAGTTTTAATAACTGCAGTACACTGATAACTTCCACGATGAAGACCGTGATTAGCGGTAGCTCTTGTTACAGCATCAAAGGCACCTTTATCTTTTTCACCGTGTGAATCAGCTGTATCAGAAGAAGTGGTATCTCCGGCTGCCCAAACTCCTTCAGCCTTCCAATATTCAGCCCATGTCAGGCCTGCATAGCAGTAAACGTAGTCATCACTATTTTCTGCTGTCTGTGTCTGTACTGTAGATACACTTGCTGCTTTTACAACTGCTGGAGTAATACTGGAAAATACAGTAGTACAAGTCATTGCAAGAGCAAGAGTACCTGCTACAAGTAATTTGTTTCTCATAAGTTCCTCCTTATATTATAATTGGTATTTAAGTTAGCTTATTCTAACGAAAAATATAATAATATACTATTATTAGCTATGTCAAACTGTATATATATTAATGAAAAAAGTTCTCATTTGCTTATAAAAAAATTGCATTGTCAGAATATTTTCTATATAATGTATAAAGTTAGAAAGAACTAATGAAAGTAAGTTTCAAGATAATGGAGGATTGTTGTGATAAATTTTAGAAAAAAAGCAGTTGCGATGTTACTGGCCACTGTGTTCACTGCAGGAATGCTTTCCGGATGTGGAACATCAGTAGATACAGAGAAAAGTAAGAATGATAGTAGAAAGGCTGTGGAGCAGACAACACAGGCAGAAGCGGATACAAATAGTAAGACTCAAAATGAAGAGGACAAATCAGAATCAAGAGATATTTTTGCGATGGATACGTATATGACTTTAACGGCTTACGGAAAGAATGCTAAGAAAGCGTTGGATGAGGCGGTTGATGAGATTAACAATATTGAACAGCTTGTTTCTACGGGGATTGACAGCAGTGAAGTTTCGCAGATTAATAAGAATGGGAAAGGTTCGGTATCAGAAACAACAGGATATCTGATTAAGCGCTCAAAAGAGATTTATGACAGCACGAATGGAGTGTTTAACATTACGATTTACCCGATTATGCAGGCGTGGGGGTTCCCGACGGAGAACTATCGTGTTCCCGGAAAGAAAGAGCTGAAGAAGTTAAGGGGACTGATGGGAGCAGATTACGTTTTATATGATGAGAAAAAACAGGAGGTCACTTTAAATAAGGAAGGAATGAAGATTGACCTTGGTGGAATTGCGAAAGGATATACTTCTTCAAAAGTAATGGATATTTTTAAAGAAAATGGGATTTCTAGTGCAGTGATCAGTCTTGGTGGTAATGTGCAGACACTAAACGGAAAGCCAGATGGTTCTGACTGGAGAGTGGCGGTTGAGAATCCGGCAGATACGGGAAGTTATATTGGAGTGCTTTCTATAAAGGATAAGGCAGTGATTACTTCTGGGGGATATGAGCGTTATTTTAAGCAGGATGGAAAAACATATCATCATATTATTGATCCGGCTAATGGATATCCGGCAAATAATGGTCTGACTTCTGTTACAATCGTATCAGATGACGGAACACTTGCAGACGGTTTGTCCACATCATTATTCATTATGGGACCGGAAAAAGCACAGAAATACTGGAAAGAACACAGTGATGAGTTTGACACGATTCTTGTAAAAGATGACGGAAGCATTCTAGTTTCAGAGGGACTCGCAGAGTATTTTACCAGTGAGTCTGATTTTACGATAATAAAAAAATGATACAAAAATAAAAAAATAGTGATACAAAAATTTCTCATAAAATCAAGTACAAAAAGATTTCGAGAATATAAGAATACAAGAGTACAGGAATACAAGAATACAAGAATACATTCAAAAAGAAAGGGAGATATGATGAGAGAAAAGTGGAAAAAATATGTTGAAAAATTTAAAAGTCTTGGTGATAAGGTTTCAGGTATGAAAGGAATTACAGCGATAATTCCGGCGGTTTGCCTGGCGGTTCTTATGGTGACGGTACTTACCGGATACAAAACCCCACAGGCAAAAAAGTATGAAGCTTCAGAGACAGAAGACATTAGTCAGATTAAGGAAGCGCTTGCGAAGGAAAGTAGGGCAGCAACGGCAGAAACAACGAAAAAGAATACAACAAAGAAGGGAAAGAAGGGGGCTATTGATGTAAAAGATGGAACATATAAAGGTTCTGCAAACGGATATGGCGGAAAAGTTACAGTAAATGTTACTGTAAGTAAAAAGACGATGACGGCGATTGATATTGTCAGTGCTCCAGGTGAGACAGATTCTTTCTTTAATCGTGCAAAAGGGGTTATTGGTGAAATGCTTACGGCACAGAGTACAGACGTAGATGTCGTATCTGGTGCAACATACAGTTCAAACGGAATTATCGGGGCGGTAAAAAATGCACTTTTTGGAACGGAGTCTAATAATGCGACAGCGGCAGCAGCGAACGCAGGTAATGCAGGTGGTTCGGCTCCGAGTGTTTCTAAAGTAAGTGAATCCGGTACATGGAAGGATGGAACTTACACTGGTTCAGGCAAAGGATTTGGTGGAACTATTTCTGTAAAAGTAACAGTAAAAGATGGAAAAATCAGCGCGATCGATGTAACAAGCGCATCAGGAGAAACTGCTTCCTATTTTAGTAAGGCAAAAGGAATTATTCCTAAGATGATCAGCGGACAGACTACAAATGTGGATGTGGCATCCGGAGCAACATATAGTTCCAATGGAATTATTACCGCAGTAAGAAATGCTCTTTCAACGGCAGAAACAGGAAAAAGCAGTACGAAAAAGAAAAAGAAGAAAAATAAAAAAAATAAGAAAAAAAACAGTGGTTCTAACAGCAATAATAACAACAATAATATTGCAGCACCGGCAGAAGGGTATGAAGACGGCACCTATACCGGAAGTGCGGCCTGTTCGGGAGAGCAGTTTAAGGAATATAGTGTAACGGCAAATGTAACGATTAAAAATGGAAAGATTTCTGCAGTGGAGATTTCTTCTACAGCAAAAGGAACCAACCTGAAACAGTTTATGAGCAGAGATGAGATTAAGAATCTTCCATCACTTATTGTCTCTAAAAACGGAACAAGCGGAGTAGATGCTGTCAGTGGAGCAACGTACAGTTCTCATGCTATTTTTAATGCGGTAAATGATGCTTTATCAAAGGCGAAGAAAAACAGTTCTTCTACGGAAAAGAAAGAAGAGACAACAACGGAGAAGAAGGAAGAGACGACAACAGAAAAGAAAGAGGAAACGACCACAGAAAAAAAGGAAGAGACAACGACAGAAAAGAAAGAGGAAACGACTACAGAGAAAAAAGAAGAAACAACAGAAAATCCAGACGAAGGGAAAAACTACAAAAATGGAACATATAAAGTAAGCGTAAGCTGCGAGCCGGATGAAGATGAGGATTTTGATCCGTATACGATTTCCATGGATATCACAATTAAAAAAGATAAAATTACAGAAATTTCTAATATTACCGCGAATACAAATTCAACGAATAAAGCCTATACAAACGATGCAAAGAAAGGAATGGTTTCTAAAATTATAGCAAATGGAAATGCAGATAGTGTAAATACTGTAGCAGGAGCCACCTGCTCTTCTAAAGCGATCAAAGATGCATGCCAGAAGGCATTTAATGCGGCGAAGAAGTAATTTTGAAAAGAGAGGTTTTTGCGTTTATCTAAGAAAAAGTTATTTGAATATTTAGAATAGTAAGAAAATTTATAGAAGATAATAGAAAGCATTTTAGAAGGGACAACGAATGAAATATAAGAACTTTTTAATCCGTTTATTTGATCTTATTCTCGTTCTGGGGCTTTTAGCAGGATATCAGGCTGTGATTTACAGTCGTGACAAAGAAGCCACAATTGCAGAATTAAAAAGCCAGGTAAATCAGCTTCAAGGAGAAAAGGAGGATATTCTTGAAGCAGCAAAAAATTCCGGAAAGCTAGGGACCGATGATGCATCTGTCGGTCAGGCAGGAACGTATAAAGATGGAACATATACTGGAAGTTCGCAGGGATTTGGCGGAGAAATTAAAGTAAAAGTAACGGTATCCGGGAAGAAAATCAGTGCGATAGATATTATAGAAGCAAGTGGGGAAGATGAGGCTTATTTATCAATGGCAAAAGATATTGTGAAGACAATACTTGATAAGCAGACGACAGATGTTGATACAATAAGCGGAGCAACCTATTCATCTACAGGAATAAAGAATGCAGTAGGACAGGCATTAGAAGGAGCAGCTAAATAATGAAGAAAAAGAAAAAAATATCGGTGCAGACAATCATAGAAGTGATGATACGGGCAGTATTTTTTATTATCTATCCAGCCTTGTTTTCCACTGCATTTACCGGAATAAAATTAATTGTAGAACAAATTACACAGCGTGCAAGTCTGCCGTGGAATTCCTTTGTACAGACACTTGTTGTATTGCTTGTCTTTACCATTGTGTTTGGACGATTTTTCTGTGGTTTTGCCTGTGCATTTGGAACATGGGGTGATTTCGTTTATTTTATTTCATCTATGATTCGCAAAAAAAGAAAAAAGAAACCGTTGAAATGTTTTTCAAAAGCGGGAAAGATACTCCGATATTTAAAATATGTTGTACTGCTTGTTGTACTGCTTCTTTGCATAAAAGGTTACAGTAGTGCAGTTGCGGTACATAGCCCTTTCAGTGCATTTTCCCGTTTTCATCAGTTAAAGATGGCAGACAGTCTTATAGGAACAGGTCTCTTTTTATTGGTTACAGCAGGAATGGCATTGGAACCAAGATTTTTCTGCCGTTTCTTATGCCCAATGGGAGCAGTATTTTCTCTGATGCCAGTATTACCGTTTTCTGTAATTAAACGAGACAGAGAAAACTGTATTCCAAAATGTAAAGCGTGCAATTTAGTATGTCCGGCAAACCTTGAAATACCATCGGATAAAGAAGGGGATAATGCGACATCTGGTGAATGTTTTTCCTGTGGAAAATGTATCGGAAAATGCCCAAAACAAAATACACATAATGGTTTTTTGGGAAAGCTATGGTTACCAATGCTTGTAGGAAAGGCTGTGGTATTATTCGTGATATTTAGAATATTGTATTAAAGAATTTTCCTGATTTTGTCTGTCGATAAATTACTATATCAAAAATCCTTTTTCGTGTTATAATGGACGGTAATCGGTCAATGTACTCTCGGAGTCTTTCTTGCACTTGCTTTTGTGGCTGATTTTCTGCCAGTCGCACCCGAATTTCATCAACGTACGCACCGCGTACGCCTCAAAATTTGGGCACAACTGACAAAAAATCTTCTCACGAAATCAGGCACAAAAAGATTCCGAGAGTACATGTCATAAGAAAGGAGTATTTTTTGAATAAAGCAAATTTGATTATAGAAGAAGTGAATAAAGTAATTATTGGTAAAGAAAAGGTCATCCGTAAGGTGTGGATGACGATTCTCTCTGGTGGACATGTTTTGCTTGAGGATGTACCTGGTGTGGGAAAGACAACGATGGCGCTGGCTTTTTCAAAGGCTTTGGGACTTTCTTATCGAAGAATACAGTTTACACCGGACGTTATGCCATCGGATGTGGTCGGTTTCTACTATTATAATAAGGAAAGCGGGAAGTTTGAATACCGTCAGGGAGCAGTTATGACGAACCTTCTGCTGGCAGATGAAATTAACCGTACTTCAAGTAGAACACAGTCAGCACTTTTGGAAGTTATGGAAGAAGGACAGGTAACGGTAGATGGTGTAACAAGAAATATACCGGAACCATTTTTTGTTATTGCAACGCAAAATCCGCTTGGTTCGGCGGGTACGCAGATGCTTCCAGAGTCGCAGATGGATCGTTTTATGGTTCTTTTGTCTATGGGATACCCAACAATAAAGGAAGAAATGATTCTGATGAGTCAGAGAAAGGTGAGTGATCCTTTGGATGATGTGAATGAAGTTATCTCAAAGGAAGAATTACTTTCTATGCAAAAGGAAGTGAATGAGATTAAGGTCTCTTCGTTAATCTATCAGTATATTGCAATGCTTTCTGATGCGACACGAAGACATGATATGATTCAGCTGGGTGTCAGCCCAAGAGGGTCTCTGGCCTTATGCAGAATGGCAAAAGCAAGTGCATTTTTGGCTGGCAGAGATTATGTTGTGCCGGAGGATGTTCAGGATGTCGTAAAAGATGTTTTCCGTCATCGTCTGGTATTAAAGTCAAGAGCAAGGTTATCGAGTAAAGATGCGGATAAGATTATGGATGAAATCTGTGCCACTGTGCATGTGCCGGATCGAAGAGCGGCAGGAGGAAGAAGATGACCCGAAAAAGACTATGGATGAATCGGATTAGCGGGATTGTCTGTCTGTTACTGTGGATCGCATTCATTATTTTTCTTTCTGGAACAACAGGGAAGATTGTCGGGATGGCGCTAGGAATTATGTTGCTGGTGGCTGTCATTTATAATCTTTATCTTCCAAAAGAAGTTTCTATTCATCTGATTATTCCTGCCTATGCACAAAAGGAAGAAAAAATTACCGGACGACTTTGTATCAGCAATACAGGAGTGTTCCCTGTTTTGTCTGGGAAAGTTTTTTTACAGGTAAAGAAGACGATCAGTGGGGAAAAGGAAATGTTTTCTATGAATATCAGGGCAGCGGGACGAAAAAATGGTGCGGCTGCCTTTGTTATAGATTCGGAATATATGGGATTTTTGGAAATCACGATTTTGCGGGTAGAACTGTACAGCTTTTTTGGATGTATGAAAAAGGTAACATATGTAAATCAGGAGAAGGTGGTAATGGTTCTGCCACAAACAACGGAACTGCATTTTCCAGTACAAAACAGTGGAGTTGCCTGTTCTTTTTTTGATGAGGAACAAAGTGGCAAAAAGGGAAATGGTCCGGGAGAATATTTTGGAATCCGTCCGTATGTTGATGGGGATCCTATGAAACTGATTCATTGGAAACTGACAGGAAAAACAGATGAATATATGATAAAAGAAGTGGAAGTGCCGATGATGAGGATGCCTCTTATTTTTCTGGAAACAAGGGTAGAGAAGCAGGATGCCGCTATGATTGATGGGCTGCTAGAAGCATTTTTTTCTATTTCACAGCATATGGCACAGGAGAGGCAGAAGCATTGCCTTTGCTGGTGGGATAAAAAGACCGATGGGTGGAATTTTTACAGTGTGGAGAATGTAGTGCAGTTGGAAGAAGTGTATGCCCATGTATTTCAAAGTATGTTTTTTTCTCGGGGGAATGCAACGATAGATTCTTTTGAAAAAGAAAGAAAAGAACAGTTTTCAGAAGTGATTTATATTACAGAGTACTGGAACGAGAAACAGGCAGTTTTAGATGACTGGAACCTGACTTTATTATTAGAAAGACGGGAAGCAAGAAAAGAAGAAGGGGAAGCCCTCGTACCGTATATTTTTTCGGCGGAAACCATGGGAGAGGATATTGATCGGATTTTGACAGCGTACAGGAGTGCAGATTATGGAGCATAAAAACTCATTTCACATTAAAAAATTGAATCATCAGAGTGGATATGGCTGGGCAGAAATGATGCGGGCCGGATATGTATGGCTTGCTGCGCTGTTATGTTTTATCTGGTATGCTGCCGGTCGTTTTGAAATGTATACAGCAGGTGTTGTTCTTTTTATTGGAGCAGCCTTTTTTATATTATTGTATTTCATCGGGATATCTGTTGGAAAAGGTTTTGCGGTTTTTATAAGCGTTTTGTATTTTTTTGTTCCATTTCTCATTCTTTCTATGGAAAATATTCGAAGAGCATTGTTGATTTTCTCCCGAACAGTCTTTAACTATCTGGCAGACTATGGACAGAGTAAGAATATTTTTCATCGTATACTTCAAAATACATCGGTAGATATGCAGACAGGGAATGTGGAGTTTTTACCATTTGTTGTCGGAATATTGGGGATAACTTTATGGCTTATTCTTTTTATGGCACTGTTGTGGAAAGTTCAGCCTTGTATTTTATTTTTTACCGTAGCGATCTGCTTTGCTTTTCCATTTTTTGTATGGGGAGTCCGGCCAGAATTGTTTGCAGTGTTAAGCTTTCTCATTTTTTGTTTCTTTTTCTTTGCTCCGTCTTTCTGGGGAGGAGTACTTGGAACTTCAATTCTTATTATTTTGCTTCTTTTAGGAACTTTCTCAGGAATGACAAATACCGGACAGATATCGGCAATTCAAAAGAAGTGGAATAAAGAACGATATAAAGAGGATGTATCTGTTCTTCCGGAAGGTCAGCTTGCAAAGGCAAAGAAGATGAAGCGAACAGATGAGGAGGCTCTTAAAGTAAACATTTATAAGAAAAACAGTTATTATCTGAAAGGATTTGTTGGAACAACTTATGAGAATAATTGTTGGAAAGCAAGTACAAATAACTGGAATATTTTTGGCTCAGACAGGAGTATGCTTGCAGCTTCTGACCGGGAGGCATACGAATCTTTATTATGGCTTCATAATAAAGAATTTTACGGAAACACAGTAATGTATCATTTTGTAAGGCAGAAAAAGCTTTCGGAAGGGAAAACAGATCCGTCTCTTTATAGTTTATCTGTAAAAAATGTAGGGGCGAATCGAAAGTATCTTTATCTTCCTTATGAAAGTGCTGTTTTACCAACAATATATGAAGAAGAAGGGAAGGCAGCGGTCAATAAAACAGAGAATATATTCGCTTCCGGAATAAAAGGAGCAGGAGAATATTCTTTTAAAGCAATGGAAACAATGGCTGGAAAGCTGAAATCGTCTACCAATATTAAGACGGAGGATAAGAATCTTTCCTCAAAAAAAATGACGGAAAGCTATAAAGAATATGTAGACGCAACATGCCTATTTTTAAATAAAGAAACAAAAACATTGATTTCTTCTGCCACAGAAGGAAGTCTTCAAAGTAATCTGTCGGTATTAGCAATTATAAACCGGGTAAAAAGCTTTATGAAAACAACGATTACCTATAATGAAAATCCAGGAAGTATCCCGGAAGATGAAGACTTTGCCCAATGGTTTTTGGAAGATAAAAAAACAGGATACGATGTGCAGTATGCGGCGGCAGCAGTAATGATGTTTCGTTATTATGGAATTCCATCCCGTTATGTGGAAGGATACATTCTTACGCCGGAAACGCTAAAAGAGGCAGGAACGGCAGAGACGGTGACCGTTTCACAAAAATATGCGCATGCATGGCCGGAAATTTATCTGGATGGAATGGGATGGATTCCGATAGAAGTTACTCCAAAATATGAAAACATTATGGGAACACCGTATTATGAGACACAGGAAACTGCGGTAAGTAATTCAAGTTCGTCAGATCAATCTTTAGAAAATGACGATAAGAAGAAACAAGAAAAACAGCAGGAACAAAAAAAGCAGGAAAAAGAACAGACAACAGAAAATAAATCAGAAAAGAAAACAGTAGAAACACCGCAGCAGATTCCGCAGAATCGCTCAAAGCAAAGCAAAGGTGGAAGAACGGTTCATAAAATCCTGTATATTCTATGTTTCTTTATTTTCATAGCAGGTCTTTTGCTTTTTGTATTTAGAAAACGACTGCAAAAAGTATACCGAAATTATAAAACAGATAAACTTTTAAAACAGCAAAAGTATAGTCAGGCAGTTATGTTCTGGTACGATATTTTGTGTAAAACAATATATGGAAAAGAAAAAATAAAAGATAATCGTGTAAGAACCTTTGAAAAAAGACTTCGTACCTTTGACAGAGAAGTGGAACCGAAAAAGTTACATCTTTGTATGAGGATTCGCCAGAAAGCGGTGTATTCACCAGAAGGAATCACTAGAAAAGAAGCAGAAGCTGCAGTACATTTTCTGAAAAAAGAGTGTGAAAAACTGAAATAAAGGTATTTTAAGTTTCGTTTCTATTGACAGGGTAAACTATAGCGATTAGAATATTTTCATAATTAGATTTAAATTAAGCGAGGAAAAAATATGTGGTTAGCAGATAACTGGAAAGAATATGAAGTCATAGATTGCAGCGAAGGCGAAAAACTGGAACGCTGGGGCAAATACACCCTTCTTCGTCCAGACCCTCAGGTAATCTGGAATACAAAAAAAGAAGATAAACACTGGAAACATTTAAATGCACATTATCACAGAAGCAAAAAAGGTGGCGGAGAGTGGGAGTTTTTTGATCTTCCAAAGCAGTGGGATATTCATTATAGAAGTCTTACCTTCCATTTAAAACCATTCAGTTTTAAACATACAGGGCTTTTCCCAGAACAGGCAGTCAACTGGGACTGGTTTTCTGATAAGATTAAGAAGGCAGGCCGCCCAGTAAAAGTATTGAACTTATTTGCCTATACTGGTGGAGCAACACTTGCAGCCGCAGCTGCGGGAGCATCTGTAACTCATGTAGATGCCTCAAAAGGAATGGTTACCTGGGCAAAGGAGAATGCGGTTGCTTCTGGTCTTGGTGATGCACCGATTCGCTGGCTTGTAGATGACTGTGTGAAGTTCGTAGAAAGAGAAATCCGCCGTGGCAATCATTACGATGGAATTATTATGGATCCACCATCTTATGGACGTGGGCCAAAGGGAGAGATTTGGAAGATTGAGGAGAAGATTTATTCTTTAGTATGTCTTTGTGAAAAGCTTCTTTCCAAAGACCCGCTGTTCTTCTTAATTAATTCCTATACAACAGGATTACAGCCTGCCGTTCTTTCCTATATGTTAGGAACAGCAGTTGCGAAAAAACATGGTGGAAAAGTCAGTGCAGATGAGGTTGGTCTTCCTGTCAGTGCAAATGGACTTGTTCTTCCATGCGGTGCTTCCGGACGATGGGAAAAGAAATAGATGGGAGATAGCATATGAGTGCTAAAAAGACAGCTTTTTATGGAATGTTTCTTGCGCTTGCTTTAGTAGCAGGATATATTGAACAGCTTATACCGATTAATCTTGGAATACCCGGAGTAAAGCTTGGACTTGCAAACATTGTTACGATGCTTCTTCTTTATATAGTAGGAGTCCCTGCAGCCTGCCTGATTTCCGTACTTAGAATCCTATTATCAGGATTCCTCTTTGGAAGCGGATTCGCAATGGTCTACAGTGCAGCAGGAGCGGCAATGAGTATGCTAGTTATGGCACTCTTAAAGAAAACAAAGAAGTTTTCTTCTGTAGGAGTAAGCGTAGCAGGCGGCATCTTCCACAACGTAGGACAGATTATCGTCGCCATGATTGTATTGGAAACAAAGGCATTAGCCTACTATCTCCCAATTTTAATCCTTTCTGGACTCGTAGCCGGAATATTAATCGGAATCTTAAGCGGGATATTAACAAAGAGATTAAATCCGATAATCAAGCAGCATTTTGTATAAACAGACGAAAACTCTAAACATCCTATTTTGACAGCTGCTTTATAGTCGCTTCGTGTTGAATGTTTGCTTTTGCGCTCGCATCCAGCACTTAATCCGAAGCCGCATCTGCCAAGATAAGATGTTTAGAGTTCTTTTGTTTATAGAAATACTGGAGAATAGTAGATGAAAGTACAAATCCCCTTTCTTCTTCAGAGATAGAAATCGAATATGGAATATTGCCACTTTTGAGCAATACCGAATTTTTATCCGCTCTGGAATTTCCGAAAACAGAAACTAAGCTAATAGATATATGGCAGATGTGACTTTGGAGCAAGTTCATAATGCGGTTGAGTATTATGAGCGCAGTGATACGGAACAGCTGCCATATATCTATTAGCTTAGTTTCGTCTGTCAAATGACGAGATAAAGGAGGAAACACAAATGGAAATTACATACGATTACTATCGCATATTCTATTATGCGGCTAAATATAAAAGCTTTTCAAAGGCGGCAGAGATTCTGATGAGTAACCAGCCGAATATCACACATTTTATGAATAATCTGGAGAATCAGCTGGGCTGCCGCCTTTTTATCCGTTCCAATCGTGGAGTAACTCTCACAAGAGAAGGAGAGAAGCTCTACAAACATGTAACAATCGCATACCAGCATTTTCAGATGGCGGAGCTGGAGCTTGCAAATGATAAGAGTTTACAGAGTGGAATTATTACGGTAGGTGTAAGCGAGATTGCGTTACATTTGCTTATTTTACAGGTGATGGCAGACTTTAGAAAGGCATATCCGGGAATCCGTATCCGGCTTTCGAATCATTCTACGCCAGAGACCATTCAGGAAGTTAAAGATGGACTGGTAGATTTAGCAGTGGTATCTACACCGGCAGATATACCATCAACATTGAAATCTATTGCATTAATGGACTTTACAGATATTATGGTTGTAAGTAGTGCGCATAAGGAATTGTGTGAGAAGCCGCTACATCTTGCCGAGATGCAGGACTATCCTCTTATCTGTCTTGGAAAAGGAACGAAGTCTTATGAATTTTTCAGTAATTTTTATCAGAGGTTTGGTTTGAAGCTGAATCCGGATATTGAGGCAGGAACCATTCATCAGATTCTCCCGATGGTAGTATATGATTTGGGCGTTGGATTTTTACCGGAAAATGTAGGTATAGAAGCTCTGGAAGATGGGAAAATAATAAAAGTACCCCTTATAGAGAAAATCCCACAAAGGCAGATCTGCCTTGTGGAGTCAAAAAGAACACCGCTTAGTATAGCAGCTAATGCATTAAAGCAATTTATAAATAATTATATTGAAACGAAATTAAAAGACAAAGCGTGATTATTTAAAGAAATTTCCAGGTATGTTATAAAGATATAACAATTATGATTGAAAGCTAATTTATAGTGATTCAGAGATATACAGACTTTCAAAAAATAAAAATAGTCTCTATATTTTAAGAATTATGTCCGAATTGTTATAATAATTTGTAATTATTCTTTCTTTTTTTCTTAAACATTCTTTATCAAATCTGACTGATTTCTGACAAGATTTCTCATATTCATACAAATCGTTTTGTCAAATTGAATAAAAAAATCGTATTTATATGAGAAATCTTTGCACTATGTAAAATTTACATGATGGATAAAAATATAAAACATTTCCACATAAATAAAAAGAGGGGTAGAATGTGTAGCAATGGTTCAGGGCGAACAATCTCTTCCTATTAAATAGGGTAGCAAAGAAGATTGTCACCAATATAAGAATCAGGAAGGAGTGTGGCAGATGGATGCTCTGGTCAATGAACTGATGAAAGAGTTGAATTGCGACACTGTCTTTACGATTCCGGTACTCGGAGGAATCCCGGTTAAAGAATCTGTAGTAGTAACATGGATCATCATGGCGGTCATTCTGGTACTTTGTATAGCGTTAACCAGAAATTTAAGCGTAGAAAATCCAAGTCGTGGACAGATCATACTGGAAACAATCGTAAGCGGCGGACACAATTTCTTCAAGGACACACTGGGAGAACATGGAGCGGAATATATACCGTATCTTATGACAGTGACCCTCTACATCGGTATTGCCAATCTTATCGGACTGCTTGGTTTTAAACCACCGACAAAAGACATGAACGTGACGGCGGCATTAGCATTTATGAGTATTGTCTTAATTGAAGTAGCCGGCATCAGACAAAAAGGAGCAAAAGGATGGGTAAAGAGCTTTGCGGAACCAATTCCAATTATCTTACCGATCAATATTATGGAGATTTTTATTAAACCATTATCTCTGTGCATGCGACTTTTTGGTAATGTACTTGGTTCTTTCGTTATCATGGAATTATTAAAGTTAATTGTTCCGGCAGTATTACCGGCAGTGTTTAGCTGTTACTTTGATATTTTTGATGGTTTGATTCAGGCCTACGTATTTGTATTCCTTACATCGTTGTTTATTAAGGAAGCGACAGAATAAGAAAACAACAAAAAATTTAAAGAGAAAAGAAAAGGAGTGTTGTAATTATGTCATCAGCATTATTTGTAGCAATTGGAGCAGGAGTTGCAGTATTAACAGGTATTGGAGCAGGTATCGGTATCGGTAAAGCTACCGCAGCCGCAACAGATGCAATCGCAAGACAGCCGGAAGCAGAAAGTAAGATCAGTAAAGCATTATTACTTGGTTGTGCGTTAGCAGAGGCAACAGCTATTTACGGTTTCGTTATCGCATTATTAATCATCCTTTTCCTTAAATAATAAAAGCCTAAAAGGCTATTTGGAAACTTACAGATTTTTAATGAAAAAGGAAGGCGGACGAAGAATATGCTTAATATAAATCCATGGAATATGGTAATGATTGTAATAAATCTTCTTGTATTATATGCGATTTTTCGTAAGTTCTTATATAAACCGGTTATGAATGTAATTCATCGGAGAGAAGAATTGATTCAGGGACAGTTTGATTCTGCTAAAAAAACGCAGGATGATGCCCTTCAGTTAAAGGCTGATTATGAAGAAAAATTACAGAAGGCAAATGTAAAGGCCGATGAGATTATTCTTGCAGCAAGAGATCAGGCAAAAGAAGAGCATGAGAAAGCAGTGCTTGAGACACAGGCAAAGACGGACAGAATGATCGAGAAAGCAAAAGCAGATATCGAAAAAGAACAGAAACAGGCACAGCAGGAAGTGCAGGGTGAGATTGCGAAACTTGCACTTATCGCCGCAAGAAAGATTATAGAGACAGGTGAGGCCCATGACGCAGAAGGCAGTAAATAATGCGAAAGTATTATACCGTCTGAATATTTCAAGAAGCGATGTGGAAGAAGCCCATAAAATTTTCACGAAGGCCCCTTTCCTTCTCGAGACTCTGACAAATCCAGTTGTTTCAGAGGAAGCGAAAGAGGTAGTGCTTGACAAAATTGCGAGACAGAGTGGAATGCCGGAACTTCTTGAGAATTTTATGAAGATGATGTGCCGGATTGGTGAAATCGGACAGATCACAGATATTTTTAACTGCTATTATGAATACTGGGATAAAATGAATCACATTCTTCACGCAAAAGTCATTTATGCAGATGACAAGGCAAAAGAGGAAAAAGAAGCAATTCAGAAGCAGTTAGAGAGCATTTATCCAGATGAAAAGGTTGTTCTTTCGGAAGAGACAGATGCTTCCCTTCTTGGTGGTTATGTTGTTCGTGTCGGTTATGAAGAGTATGACCACAGTTATGAAGGTAAACTCAGACGGTTAGAAAGAAAATTAACAGGGAGGTGAATCTTGTGGGCGCAATCAGTGCAGAAGATATAATCTCTATTATACAGAGTGAAATCGAAAATTTTGATGTGGACAACACAAGTGAAGAGACAGGTACGGTCATATATGTAGGTGACGGAATCGTTACTGTTTATGGTATTGACCATGCGATGTACGGTGAGGTTGTCGTTTTTGATAATGGAGTAAAAGGAATGGTTCAGGATATCCGTCAGAACGAAATTGGTGTAATCCTTTTCGGACGTGATACTGGAATCAAAGAAGGAACAAAAGTAGTTAGAACAAAGAAAAAAGCAGGTATTCCTGTTGGTGACGAATACATTGGACGAGTAATTAATGCGTTAGGTGAGCCAATTGACGGCGGCGCAGAGATTAAGGCAGATGGTTATCGTCCGATTGAGGAAGAAGCACCTGGTATCATTGAGAGAAAGTCAGTAGATACCCCAATGGAAACGGGTATTCTTTCCATCGACTCCATGTTCCCAATCGGACGTGGACAGCGTGAGTTAATCATTGGTGACCGTCAGACAGGTAAAACTTCTATCGCAACTGATACGATCCTTAACCAGAAAGGAAAAGGAGTTATCTGTATTTACGTTGCAATTGGACAGAAGGCATCCAGCGTTGCCAAGATTGTAAATACCTTAGAGAAATATGACGCAATGGATTATTCTATCGTTTTATCCTCTACAGCAAGTGAACCTGCATCCCTGCAGTATATTGCACCATATGCAGGTACAGCGTTAGCAGAATATTTCATGCATCAGGGAAAAGATGTGTTAATCGTATATGATGACTTATCCAAACATGCGGTAGCATACCGTGCGATTTCCCTGCTGTTAGAGCGTTCTCCTGGACGTGAGGCTTATCCTGGAGATGTATTCTACTTACATTCCAGATTATTAGAGCGGTCCAGCCGTCTTAGTGATAAGCTTGGTGGAGGTTCTATCACAGCACTTCCAATCATTGAGACACAGGCTGGTGACGTATCTGCTTACATTCCTACAAACGTAATTTCTATTACAGATGGACAGATATTCTTAGAGAGTAATCTTTTCTTCGAAGGTATGCGTCCGGCGGTAAACGTTGGTTTATCCGTATCCCGTGTAGGTGGAGCAGCACAGACAAAAGCAATGAAGAAGGCATGCGGAAGTATTCGTATTGACCTGGCACAGTATCGAGAGATGGAGGTATTTACCCAGTTCTCATCAGATCTTGATGATGCAACAAAAGCACAGTTAGCACATGGTCGTGCTATTATGGAACTGTTAAAGCAGCCATTATGTCATCCGTTATCCTTACATGAACAGGTTATTACGTTATGTCTTGCAAACAATGGTATTTTTGATATCGTTATGCCAAAAGAAGTAAAGAAATATCAAAAAGATATTCTTTCTTATCTTGATCTCAAACATCCGGAAATCGGAAAAGAAATCGAGGAAAAGAAAGATTTATCCGATGAATTAATTGCAAAGATTATAGAAGCAGCAAAGGAATACACTGATAAATAACAGGCAGGTGTTGGTATGGCAAGTGCAAAAGAAATTCAGGACAGGATGCGAAGTATCAAAGATACATTGAAAATTACAAATGCAATGTATATGATTTCTTCCTCCAAACTGAAAAAATCAAAAAAAATGTTAGCGGACACAGAGCCGTATTTCTATACCCTTCAGTCTGAAATGAGCCGAATTTTAAGACATCTTCCAGATATGAACAGCATTTATTTTAAGACAAATGCAGAAATTCCGGAAAGAAAGAGAAAAGCCGGCTATATTGTCATTACAGCAGATAAGGGACTGGCTGGTTCTTATAATCATAATATTTTAAAACTTGCAGAAGAAGAACTTGAAAAAAGAGATGATTATAAACTGTTTGTTCTCGGTGAATTAGGACGGCATTATTTTGAACAGAAAGGAATTAATATTGATAAACAGTTCCATTTCGTTGTTCAGGATCCATCTTTAAGCCGTGCCAGAAGAATTGCCGAGGATTTATTAAAGCTTTACCATGAAAATCAACTTGATGAACTTTACATTATATATACAACCATGGTAAATGCAATGCAGGAGGAGGCACAGGTTGCCCAGCTCCTGCCACTGAAAAAAACAGACTTTAAGATTCCAGTTCCGATTGATATCCCATTAGAGGGACTTGCATTAAAACCTTCTGCTGAAGAGGTTATGGATCACATCGTTCCAAACTATGTAGTAGGTTTTGTGTATGGTGCGTTAGTAGAAGCATTTTCCTGTGAGCAGAATGCCAGAATGATGGCAATGGAAGGTGCGACAAACAGTGCGAAACAAATGTTAAAAGAACTGGATATTGAATATAACAGAGCCAGACAGGCTGCGATTACGCAGGAGATTACGGAGGTAATAGCCGGAGCGAAGTCGCAGAAGAAAAAGAAGAAATAAAAAGCGGAAATAATATAAGGAGGCTTTTTTGATGAAAACAGGAAAAATTATTCAGGTTCTTGGACCTGTAGTCGATGTTGAATTTGAAAATCAAGAATTGCCTGCAATCAGAGATGCTCTCGAAGTACAAAATGGAGATAAAAAATGTGTGATGGAGGTTGCCCAGCATATTGGTAATCACGTTGTAAGATGTATTATGCTGGCAGCCAGTGAAGGTCTTCACAGAGATATGGAAGTTACTGCTGAGGGAAGCGGTATCAAAGTACCTGTTGGAGAGAAAACATTAGGCCGTCTCTTTAACGTACTCGGTGAAACGATTGATGACGGAGAGCCGATTAAAGACGCTCCAAAGATGGTAATTCACAGAGAACCTCCGACATTCGAAGAACAGAACCCGGCAGTAGAGATTCTTGAAACCGGAATTAAAGTTATCGACCTTCTTGCGCCATATGCAAAAGGTGGTAAGATTGGTCTGTTCGGTGGTGCCGGTGTAGGTAAGACCGTACTGATTCAGGAATTGATCAGTAATATCGCAACAGAACATGGCGGATATTCTATCTTTACCGGTGTAGGAGAGCGTTCCAGAGAGGGTAATGACCTTTGGACAGAAATGGGAGAATCCGGCGTTCTTGCTAAGACAGCTTTAGTGTTTGGACAGATGAACGAGCCACCTGGAGCTCGTATGAGAGTAGCAGAAACCGGACTGACTATGGCAGAATATTTCAGAGATGAAAAGAAACAGGACGTGTTATTATTCATTGATAACATTTTCCGTTTTACACAGGCAGGTTCCGAGGTATCCGCCTTACTTGGACGTATGCCTTCCGCCGTTGGTTATCAGCCAACATTAGCAACAGAGATGGGTGAATTACAGGAGCGAATTGCTTCTACAAAGAACGGTTCCGTAACAAGTGTACAGGCAGTATATGTACCAGCCGATGACTTAACTGACCCGGCTCCAGCAACAACATTTGCTCACTTGGATGCAACAACTGTACTTTCAAGAAAGATTGTAGAACAGGGTATTTATCCTGCCGTTGACCCACTCGAATCCTCATCCCGTATCCTTGAGGCCGATATCGTAGGAGAAGAACACTACGAAGTAGCCAGAAAGGTACAGGAAGCATTACAGAAATACAAAGAATTACAGGATATCATCGCTATTCTTGGTATGGAAGAATTATCTGACGAAGATAAGACAGTCGTATTCAGAGCAAGAAAGATTCAGAAATTCCTTTCCCAGCCATTCCATGTAGCAGAGAACTTTACCGGTATCAAAGGTGTTTATGTACCAGTAAAAGAAACCATTCGTGGATTTAAGGCAATCCTTGATGGTGAGATGGACGAATATCCGGAAAATGCATTCTTCAATGTCGGAACAATCGAGGATGTAAAGAAAAAAGCTGAGGAAATGAAAGCAGCAAACTAGGAGGGGTAGATATGGCTTCAAATACATTTAGTTTAAAAATCATATCCGCCAACCGTGTATTTTTTACAGGAAGATGCCAGTCTGTTATCGTTCCGGGATATGACGGACAAAAAGAAGTACTGGCACATCATGAAAACATGGTTATTGCTGTCAATGAAGGAGAGATGCGTTTCCTTCCAGAAGGGGAAGAGGAATGGCAGTATGCTGTAGTCGGCATCGGTTTTATCGAAATTGTTAATAACCGTGTCACTCTTTTAGTAGAAAGTGTCGAACGCCCAGAGGAAATCGATATCGCAAGAGCACAGGAAGCAAAGGAGAGAGCTTTGGAAAAAATACGTCAGAAACAGAGTATTCAGGAGTATTATCATACACAGGCTTCCCTTTCCCGTGCGATGGCGAGACTTCGAGTTGGTCATAGACAGAAACATGTTTAAGATGCTTTAGAAAGCTGACGAAAGACAGACGAAAATCGAATAAAGTTCATATATCGGTGCGATAATTCGCTTCGTTGGTATGTAAGAGAAAAAGATTGAAAGCAAAAAAGAGGTTTGTATACTCTTGTGCTGAACATTCCATTCTGCCTCAAAAAGCAGAAACTTCGGAGAAAGCAGTCCGAAGTTTCCAGAGTCAGAATTCCATAGCACAAAGGCAAAAAACCTCTTTTTTGCTTTTAATCTTTTTCTATTTATAAGTATTGGGCGAATCATCTGCGTAGAGAGTTGGGTTCGATTTTCTGTGTATTTTAAAGTATTTCTGGTTATGTTGGGTTATACAGAACTATGCCTTCTTTATGAATATTGGAATAGAATGGGTAGTTAATAATCCATTTTTTGAAATGTGCATCGCTTTTGGCGATAGGCTTAATATCTAAATTGTAATCTAAATTAAAATCGTATGTCATATAAGAAAGTTGTTGTGCATATGCTTTTAATTCTAAATCTGACATATCGACTAAAATCATAATATCCACATCTGAATCTTCGTGGTAATCCCCTCGTTCATAAGATCCATAAAGAATAATCTGTTGTATGTGTGAACCATATATTTTTTTGACGGCTCCTATATATTGTTTGATTAAATCTTGCATAATTTCTGACATATAGTATCACCTCGTTCTTTGGTTAACGTACTGAGAATAATCTAATTATATCATCTGTATTGTTTATGTTTATTATACAGATAGAAAGTGACAGAATTGTAATGTAATTATAGGTGTTTTACTTATGTATAAAGATGAAATTGTTATTGCATTTTTTTAGAAAACCAAAATAGAATTTACATTTGCAGAATTATTAGAATATTTTGCGGAAGTAAAAGGCTGGAAGAAACAAACATTGAATACCTATTTGCGGAATCTTGTTAAAAAAGGATTAATAATAAAAGAGAGTAAGGTGAAAACTGTTTATAGAGCCATCAGTGAAAAAGAGTATGAGCAAATAAGAGCTCGTAATTTTTTAGAAAAAAATTATCAGGGAAATATAGGAAAATTTATAGCAGCGCTATCGGGAAAAGAAATGTTATCAGAGGATGACAAAAAAGATTTATTTGAATATATTTTCAAACAATAGTTTTGTAGGTATATTTATGTGGTACGGCGATAAGGAGGAAGAATGTATATATAATTAGTGATGACAATTGCAGGAACAATAATAGTCATTGGATATATGCTATTAAAATTTTTGTATCAAAATAGGATAGAATCAAAGTGGAAAATATATTTTTTGCGTATGGCAGTTATTATATATCTTTTTCCGTTCCAATTATTGAAGTATCGTATTCTTTCTCGGAAAATATTAGATAAAACTCGTATGAGGGAATGGATAACACAAAATTTGCAAAGGCGATATAATATGCCGTTAATCAATTTTAAGATAGGTGATAATACATATTATAGTATGCCAGTTATCATTTTTTTAATTACAGTTTTTTTGCTGATTATTGCTGTTGTCTTTTTTTTGAAAAATTATGGACAGTATTTTAAGATGAGAGAAAATTTGAAAAAAGCTTCAATTGAGGTAAAAGAACTAGAGGCAGAAAGGATTTTTGCAAAAGAAGTTAAAATTTTTCAGAATGTAGATACCTATACACCGTGTACTTTAGGTTGGTTTGTGCGTTACATTGGTATGGTGTACTTGATTCAGAGCTATTTGTCCTAAGTGGAAGTGTTGCGTTAAAGATTCCTGAATTTATCGAAGAGATTGAAAAACGTGCAAAAGAGAAAGTATATGATGCGCTAAAAAGCAATGTGAAGATTGTGGTTTGATTGGAGCTGCATATTTGGCTTTTGATAATTAGATATAGTTTTTTTGGTAATAGAAGTAATAAATCATTTGAGATAATAAAATAGCAATGTTAAAATAATAAGGAACACTGAAACAAATCAAAAATAAAGAGGTGCTGACTATGACACTTAAAACTATGATTGAATTAGCAGATGGATTAACACCAATTGAAACAGAAATAGGATATTACATTCTAAAAAATCAAGAAGATATCTTAGGGCTGTCAGTTGTAGAATTTGCAGAGAGAACATATGTATCCAAATCAGCGATTCATCGTTTCTGTAATAAGATCGGATTAAAAGGATTCAATGAATTAAAAGTCATACTAGCGAAAGATATCTCAGAAATGCGATCAGATATTGAAATGATTGATGTAAATTATCCTTTTGAACGAAAAGATGGACCGCAGATGATTGCAAAGAAATTAAGCAAATTATATGAGACGGCAATCTATGATACCTATGGTTATATGGACTTTATTGAGTTGCATAAAGTAGCACAACTATTGCATAAGGCAGAAGTTATTGATATTTATACACATTCACATAATATGAATGTTGCAGAAAATTTTCAGGATAAGATGCTGACAACAGGGAAAAGCAGTGTAGAATGTCCAAAGGGATTTTATAAACAGAGATTGACAGCATTAGCAAGTAATTCTAAACATGCAGCGATCATTTTATCCTATTCAGGAAAGGCAACGTTTGTGAAACCAATTCTGAAAGTATTATATCAAAAGAAAGTACCAGTCATATATGTCGGAAAATCAGGTGGGAATTTATATTCACAATATGTTACTTGTGCTTTAACGATCAGCGGCAGAGAAAATCTAAGAGACCGAATCTCTCAATTTTCATCTCATATTGCAATGCAGTATATGATGGATGTAGTCTTTGGTTGTATTTATAATATGGACCGAGAGAAGAACATTCAATACCTCAAAGAATCCATAGGATTTATGGATGATCGAGATATTCATCACCAATCATAAAATATTCATTTAATTTGACCATCTTATTTTAAAATTTTCAAGACAGATTCTAGAGTCACCTTTTCCAAAGAGGAATACACGGTGGCTCTTTTTGCATAGGAAATAAAGTTTCAAAAAGTTTCAGAAATTTTCATGATTCTGAAACTTTTTTGGGAAAAAATATCCGCATCCACTAAACCTATTGTGAGAAAAAAGCTGACTCTGTATGATGTAAACAGAACAAAGAAAACAAACATATTTAAGGAGGTATAGAACCATGAAAGGCACAGTGAAGATCGTAACAATTGGTGGAGGAAGTAGCTATACACCAGAGCTGATGGAAGGTTTCATCAAACGATATGAAGAACTTCCAATTAAAGAAATCTGGCTGGTTGATATCGAAGATGGAAAAGAAAAAGTAGAGATTGTAGGAGCACTAGCACAGAGAATGTGGGATGCATCTCCATATGATGTAAAAGTTTATACAACATTAGACAGAAGAGAAGCATTAAAAGA